>Ga0210401_10000408_pt1 | contig 53549 bp, 49 predicted proteins | sample IncBWH32MmetaG_FD_150866 | JGI IMG/M metagenome (GOLD analysis project Ga0210401, IMG submission 150866) | Forest soil microbial communities from Barre Woods Harvard Forest LTER site, Petersham, Massachusetts, United States - Inc-BW-H-32-M | ecosystem: Environmental > Terrestrial > Soil >...
AGCTGCGACTCAAAGACGTAAGCATTGCCGCCCGCTTCCATTGCCGTTTCCATTATTGCGTGATCTTCGAGGCCAGTCAGAAATATGATTGTCGTCGGTGCAGCGACTTTTTTCAGGCAGCGGGCAGCCTCAAGACCGTCCATCACGGGCATCATTATGTCGAGGACCAGTACGTCTGGCTTGAGGCGCAACGTTGCTTCAATGGCCTGCTCTCCGTTCAGCACAGAGCCGATCACCTCAAATTGGGGATCTAAAAGCCGGGAGACGGCCCGGAGGATTTGCTCACTGTCATCGGCCAACAAAATTCGGGGCTTGTTCAACGTTCAGGACTGGTTCCTTACTGTAGAGATTGCAGCGCTGCGGCTCATCCGGCGGTGTTCGAGCCGTTGGGAGGACGACTGGACCGGCGAAAACACAGCCAGAACCAGACATTGCAGCGGCGACGAAAACACCGCCGACTCCAAAACTACTGGAACTCAAGCGACTCGTCGTTGCTCTACCGCAATCAGGCGGAATCGGACTCAAAGAACCTTCATCCTGAAACCCCTCTGTCGACGGCTGCTAATTCTGCCAGTGGCACAGTACGTTCTTATGGTTTAAGCATAGGAAGATTGGCCCGAACGGAGTCGGCCAGACGGAATTGGTACGAACTGAACCACGCCACCAGGAGAAAGGAACTTAGTTATGATCCGCCAATCGAAGCCTCGACTCATAGCGCTCGCGTTTGCCGTCCTTGGTTGCGCGTCGTACTGCTTGGCACAGTTCGCCCAGCCAACCACGACGCCGACTGCGGAGCACCAGAAGATGGGTTACTTTGCCGGCGACTGGAAAATGCAAGGCACAACGAAGATTAGTCCGAATGCTCCAGGCGCACCTTTCACCTCGACCGAACATGGCGAGTGGGTGTCCGGTGGGTTCTTCCTCGAGACGCACTCCTCCATGCATTCGGTGATGGGAGATGTTCGCGGCGTCCGGGTCCTCGAATATAACCCCGCCGACAAGGTTTACACCTATAACGCCTACAACAGCCTGGGGGAGCATCAGATGGCGACCGGCCACGTTCTGGACAACATCTGGACGTGGACCTCCGAAGCGCAGATGAATGGTCTGATTGCGAAGGGACGCTACACAATCACGGTGGTCTCTCCAGCCTCATACACGTTCAAATACGAGACGCTTACGCAGACAGGCACGTGGTCGACGGTCATGGAAGGCAAGGCCACCAGAGCGCAATCTGACAATAACGCTGCGCCGCCGCAGTAACGGCGCGTGTTCTTTAAGATTTCTGGGATGCTGCTTTGGCTTCTCGAGCAGGACAAAAGAGCCAGTTCAATCCTGCTAGTAATCTGCGATTGATTTACACAGCCGTTTTGCTCCGGTAGGACAATGCAGGCGCGCATTGTTGATGACCAGGGCCGCCTCGTCTTCAGACATCGTCTCGTCGACGTGCCGAATCACGAACTGCTCAAAACCCTGGTCTGCGGTGAGGCGCACGAATAGGTTCAGATGCTTCCAATCGCGGGCCAGAAGACGGCCGACCGAATCACTGTACTCTTCGGCGATTCCTCCCTCGTCGCAATGGGCGAAACGCTTGAAAGAGCGATATACGCTGTCCCAGTCTCTCAGTTGGTCGGCCTCTTTTTGCGCTTCTTTGACCTCGGCTTCGGTGCACACCTTTTGGGTCGCGGCTTGGGCAAACCCGCCGAACCCCACCATCAAGACAAGACTGAAAACCGCCTTCCAAAGGTCGCCTGCTGCAATTCGCATCACTAGAGCAAACCACTGTACCGATTGAGGGACAAGATAACTTTGGACTGCACACTTCGGCTCGGGGAACTCCTGGTAGGGCGACACCAGGCGGAATGAGTCCCTTTTCCTTAAACCCTCGAATCTCTGCAAAATATTTCTCGCGTTGCTGACAATTTTGCCAGTTTGCCAACAGCGCTTTTATCGCTAAGGTATGGACACGGCACAATACGTGCGCGAGCGGCCGCAACTCGTGATCCACTACGACCTGACGCCAGTCAGGGGAGACAGGGGTTCGCGAATTGCGGCCGCCTCCTCAATTCCGAAGAGAGGGAACGGCATGAGATCAACGGAACCTCCAAACCAGCACCCAGCTCTACCAAGACGGAAGCTTTTGCTGACGGAAACTGACTTGGCCAGACTGATACCCATCGTGAGATCCGCGAAACATTTCTTGAAAGGCCGGCCTTACGTCGAATTGATCGATCAGGCGCTGAGCGACGCCGGAGTGGTTTTGCCGGGCGCCATGCCTCAGGATGTGGTTACCGTCAACTCAACGGTCGTGGTAACAGACCTGGATCTTCAACAGCAAACCGTCTACACCGTAGTCTTTCCGCAAGATGCCAAAAATTCTGACCACCTGATCTCTCTCGTTACCCCGCTCGGTGCGGCTTTGCTCGGCAGTAGCGTCGGGGACATCGTCGAAGTGCCCACGGGGTGGCTGCGCATTGACCGAGTCGTCTCCAGAGCGGCTTGATCCAGGGCAGACTCAGGAATATGGCGGTGGCCTTGACGCGTGATCGCAGTTGTACTGGTTTCCCGACTGCGGTGCTGCGCACCTTGCCGCGTCGCATTTTCGGGCTGTGGGTTCTGCTATGCTTCGGCTCGGCTTTGCATTCGCAAGACCGGTGCAGTGTTGAGGTCAAGCTTTTGCTTTCTCCGACGCAGACCCAGGCCGCCGTCACATTGCTCAACTTTGAAAAAGAAGCAGCCGGTCGGGTCTACTTTTTCGATACCAACGCACTCGATTTACTTTCTCAGGGGCTCATCATCAGGCTGCGGCGAGGCGCTGACAACGACTTCACCGTCAAATTGCGCCCGTCGGGTGACACAAAGTCGTTTGTTCCCTCAGGCATTGGCGAGGGCTTTGACTGCGAAATCGATCTGATTGGCGGGACCGCGGGCTCCTCCTACACAGTGCGGAGCAAATACACTGCGACCCATGCGCCGGAGACCGGGATCGAGATCTCCAGTCTGCTCGATGCCGGACAAAAGAAACTACTGAAGGAAGCTCAAGTCTCAGTTGAGTGGACGCGGGTGAAGAGAATCGCGGACATCCAGGCAACAAGTTGGCAAACCAAAGCACAGCCCGGCTTTCGCAAACTCGCGCTCGAGCTTTGGGAGTGGCCTGGGGGCAGGATTCTCGAGCTCTCAACCAAAGTTGGGCCTGATGCTGGCCCGTCCACGTACGCAGAATTGCAACGACTGGTGAAGACCAAAGGACTGTCGTTGAATCCCACCCAGCGAGCTAAGACAGGTATGGCTCTTGAGACGCTCGCGCACGCCGCACATTAGCTCGAGGAAGGCATGCTCCCGGGGTCTGCGAAGAATCGAGCTTGGCGGCCTTTCCGGTACCGCCAGGCAACTCAATTGTGATCAGCTCTCAACGCATACCCGACAATAAAATTGCCTTCAGGCAACACGCGCTGGCACTACGGGCAGTCGATGAAGGTCAACCATCTCGGCCGGTGTGGTATTGAGGACATCCCGTACTTTCTCAGCTTCCGCAGCCGTCCCATGTAAGATCAGAAGGAATTTTCCGGCCTTGACCGAGCTTTCATACTTCAAGACGCTGTCTCTTGGGATTCCAACGCTGACCAGTCCAGCTCCTAACACACTCACTCCACCGACAAAAATGGCGCCTTCCAGCGCTCCAATGATCCAGCTCGCCACTGGCCCCGCAACGACTACCGGGCCGATCCCAGGAATTATCAGGAATGCCGCTCCCACGAGTGAGCCCCAAAGACCGCCCCAGAATGCACCCGTCTTGCCCCAGTAGGCCATGCGGTCTCCAGTTGTATAGAAACCAATCACGTTGTCCTCGGTTTGGAAGTCCCGTCCCACAATCGAGACTCTCTTGATATCGAAATCCGTTTTCTTCAGCTCCTTGATGGCATTTTCCGCTCCGGAGTGTTCGCTAAAGACGGCCACTACCGAGTTCTCCTCTGAGCCTACTGTTCTAGTACTCATCTGAATGTCTCCTTTGATAAAAGGCACTGTGCGTACGCCCAAGTATTGCTGGACAACCTGAGCGTCTCAACTAGCAGAAGTGACAGCGAAGCAGGAAAAGGATTGCAGGTCAAATTGCAGCGAGCCACGAACACGCCGCAAGAAACCAATTCAAGATGTTGCGTGGAAGGGTGGGGCCATCATCGAGCATAACGAGTTCGCCACTTGCAGGCGTTGGAGGCGGAGCATTGATCGACAGGAACTCACGATAGTCGGTTGCAGAGTCGAGGTAATTAATTTCCGCCCAGACATAACAGTCGCCAACATGGGAGCCATTCCCGCCGATCCATTTTTCTTGCCGAGGCAGCTCTTGCCGACCGAGATCTCTCATCGAAATAACCTTTGCAGCTTAGCTAATTCGTGAAACCGTTTGGCCGCAGTTTCTCTTATTCCTTTATAGGACGAGGATCAGAAGTTCCCAACTAGCAACTTTCGTAGTGGGTGGAGAGAAACACTACAGTCCGTCGACCGTTGGCATGGGCGAAGAGCTACGGTTCGATCACAGCGTCGCTGAGAGCGACCGACGTCCGTGCGAACAGAGGTTCTTGCGTGAGGTCGGGGACCGGTCGCGATCGCCAACCGTACGCGCGGAGGCGCGCTTCCCGCAATTGCCGCGGCGTCATGACGTTCCCCAGGCGACGCAAAGCCTCCGCGCTGTCTTCCCTGCCGCTGGCCGCAGCCAGGATAAGCCACCTGTATGCTTCAACCCGGTCGACGGACACTCCCTGTCCGGGTCCGGTCGCGTATAACATCGCCAAGTTCAGCTGCGAGGTTGCATAACCTTGCTCAGCAGCTTTGCGATACCACTTGGCCGCTTGAATTTCGTCCCGCGGAACTCCCCTGCCAGTTTCAAAGAAATAGCCTACCTTGTTCTGCGACTCCGGTAGACCCTGAACTGCCGCCGCAAAGTACCAATCGAAAGCGTCGTGGTCGTCACGAATGGTACCCAGCCCACTCTCATACATATGGCCGAGGTTTTGCTGGGCGGCTGCAATTCCTCTTTCCGCCGCCGCGCGGGTCCATCTAAAACCCGCCGCATCGTCTCGTTCAACGCCGAAACCTTTGATGTACATGTAACCCAAGCAAGATTGGGCGGAAGGATCGCCGTGATCTGCGCCCGCCCGAAAGAAAGCGACGGCTGCAACATAGTCCTGAGCGACGCCTTCCCCGTGCAGATGCATGATTCCGAGTTCAGCGTCGGCGCCGCCGTAGCCTTGGGCGGCGGCTTTGCGATACCACCGCAGAGCCTCGGAGTAGTCCCGGGTGACTCCGTCACCGAACCGGTATAACATTCCTAGGTTTGTCTGCGCTGCCGCCAATCCCTGCTCGGCGGCTTTGCGGAACCAAGTTGCTGCTTGTTCACTACTTCGCGGCAATCCACCACGGCCCGCAAAATACATATTTCCCAGGTTGTTCTCCGCTTTGTCGACTCCTTGTTGAGCAGACTTTCGGTACCACTGGACCGCTTCAAAATCGTTTTGCTGAACCCCGGCTCCGGACTCGTAAAAGTATCCCAACTCTGCCTGCGCTAGAGGAACTCCTGCGTCGGCCGCTTTCAGGAGCCATTTTGCCGCTTCGGTGTCATCCTTCTTAAGTGAAGACCCTCGATGGTAGGCAAATCCCAGCAGGCACTGAGCCTGAACATCGCCAGAAGCGACTCTCGAACTGAGCAGTGGCACCTGCGCTTCAGTGAGCAAAAACGGGTCCTTGCACTCAAGCGAGGAGGCTGCCCTTCGGGAGGCTGCGCCATCCGCCAAGCCACATACAGCGGCCAAAAGGCATATCCCGCTGACCAGCGCGGAACGAACCATCGAGCTCCCATTGGAAACCACTGATCTGCGGGATGCCATGCTACTTCCGATTATTTTTCGGTACAGTCTCATGCAGCGATTTGGCCGTCTCAAGAGAACTATTTTCAATACGGTATCGGCTGTCCTCGTTGATGTGACCGTAGGCTTTTTTCTGAGATCTTGGTACTGGAGAAAATATCAGTGGAGGCAGAAAAAACTGGCAGGAGGAGTCCCGACGTTACGGCAAGAAACTCTGGCCACGGTTCAACCCATCAACAACGCAGGAGACCATGATGCGCGCCGGAACTGCCTCTCAGGCCGCAATAACGTGATTTCTGATCGCGTATTGCACCAGTTCGGCGTTGCTCTTGGCATTCAGGATTTCCATGATCCGGTATTTATGAAAAGCGACCGTGTTGGTAGTTACATTCAACGCATACGCGACTTCCTTCATCGACTTCCCTTCCGTCAGCAATTGCAGCACTTCGCGCTGCCGTTCGGTAAGCCGTTGCCCCTCGTCAATAAATTCCTTGTCCTGGCGCAGCAGGAAGTCGACTGTTTCTTTGGCGATGGCCGGAGAGAGATACGACATGCCCTTCAAAACCTCCCGGATCGCCACCGACAGCTCTGATGCGGCGCAAGTTTTTAGCAGGAAGGCTGAAGCTCCGCGGCGGAAGGCCTCGGCTGCCAAAACTGGATCGGTGTTCATGGTTAAGAACACCAGTTTTACCGAGCGCAGTATCTGCTTGATCTGCTGTCCTGCGTCGAGACCGTTCAGGAGGGGCATTCCGATGTCGATGATGATCACTTGCGGCTTGAGCGTGGCAGCAATTCGCACCAGTGCTCGCCCGTCACCTACGGTTGCGACGACGTCATATTCCGGTTCAAGTAGCTTCTTGCAGGCATCGGCTACAAAGGCGTGGTCGTCAGCAATCATGATTCGCGGCCGGGTCATAGATGCTCCTCCGTTGAAACAGTTTCAGGATGCCTAGTCAGTGCGGCGGACTTATGCCGGGCATATTACGGCACAGCCCCTAAAATTACCAGATAAAATTGAGACTCAGGCGTAGGGTATTCGTTGCGGCACCAGAGTAACCCCTTGGAGGTTCGCGGCGCTACTGTTAAAATTACTAGTTTGTGGCCCAGGCCTGCGACTTTGGAGGCCGGGTCGCGGTACTGCCGGGTTGCGAGTCGTCAGGAATTCAGGTTTCTGGGTGCTTCCCTGGGGCCCAGGATGTCCCGCAGTTCCACATGAGCTTTGTGAAGTTGAGACTTACTGGTTCCGGCTGCCAGGCCTAAACGCCGGGCAACTTCTCCGTGAGTAAATCCATTGACGTCGTGCAACAGAACCACGCTTCTTTTCGCTTTTGAAAGACTGCCCAGCGCTCGCCCCAGGGCCACACGCTCAACCAGGAACGAACTAGTCGAAGATTGATCGCATAACTGTGATTGCATTGGATCCGGCTTCAGGGTCTCGGGAACATTCAGCGATACTTCTCGTGGACGTCGCCGTCGGAAACGCATCAGGGCCAGGTTTACGGCGACCCGGTGCAACCATGATCCAAACTTTGCGTCGCCCCGGAAGGTAGAAATCTTGCGGTACACCTGCAGAAATACCTCCTGAGCAAGATCCTCCGCATCCGACGCGTTGCCCGTGAAGCGCAGACACAAGGAATAAACTCGGTGCCGGTGCAAGTGATACAGGGATTCGTAGCCGGTCACATCGCCGTTCCTTGCCTTCTCGATCGCTTCTGCTTCCGGCATTACCTCCATGATCGACGTCATCACTTGCTTCCTTTCAGTTCGGCGTCCTGCCCCGGCTTGGTGGTTCGCGCTGGGACTGCCACAATGCACCCCATCGCGCATACCGCGCAACTGTTAGTTTTGCTAGCTGCAACCTCGGTTGGTGGAGCGCTACATTGGGTTCGCATATGAACGGGAGCAAACCAAGTTCAATGGCCGAACCGATCGGCAAAAAACGCAGCGGTATGCCGCGTCTCCTCCGTGAACTCATACGGCCTTATCGAGGAACGCTGCTCGTTATATTTATCGCCATGATGGTCGAGACCTTGATGAGCCTCGCGGGCCCCTGGCCACTGAAAATAATTCTCGATAATGTCGTCGGATCGCATCACCTTCCTCAATGGTTCGACGACTCTCTAGGCTCGGTGAGCGCCGGATTAGGCCCCGGCAAAATGAAAATCGCTGCGGTAGCGGCGCTTGGTGCAGTGCTGATCGCCATCATCGGCTCGATCGCTTCTTACATCGATAACTATTACACCGAAAGCGTGGGGCAGTGGGTGGCGCATGATCTTCGCATGCGCACCTATCACCATCTGCAACGCCTCTCGCTGGCTTATTACGACAGCCATCAGACGGGCCAACTGCTCAGCACCATTACCGATGACATCCAGACCATTCAGAGCTTCGCATCCTCGGCGACCTTGGGTATTTTTGTCGATCTGCTGACGATTGTCGGAATGCTCGGTCTGATGTTCTGGCTCAATTGGGATTTTGCCCTGGTGGCCGTGGGCGTCACGCCGTTTTTGCTGCTGTTCGTGTCGCGGTTTAAGCGAGCGGTAAAGAAAGCTACGCACGAAGTGCGGCATCGCCAGAGCGACATCGTTGCGGTGGTCCAGCAAGGGCTCGAATCCATGCGCGTCGTGAAGGCGTTCGGCCGGCAGGATTTCGAACAAGAAGAGCTTAGTGAAGTAAGCCACGCGACGGTCGATGCCGCGCTCAAGGCGCGCAGAGTCAAATCAATGCTCTCGCCTGTGGTGACCGTAACTGTGGCGCTGTGTACTGCGTTTGTGCTTTGGCGGGGTGCGTCGCTCATTCTGATCGGAACCATGACGGCGGGCGCGTTGACCGTTTTTCTTTCGTATCTAAACAAGTTCTTCAAGCCAGTGCAGGATCTCGCCAAGATGACCAACGCCATCGCCCAGGCTGCAGTGGGCGTCGAGCGCATCCAGGCCATTCTCGAAACGGATACGATAATCCCTGAGCGTCCCGACGCGCGCGAACCGGGAGCAACCCGCGGCGAGATTGCCTTCGATCACGTGGCCTTCGGCTACAACCAAGACGAACCAGTATTGAAAGACGTCAGCTTCACCATCACGCAAGGCCAGCTAGTCGGAATTGTTGGTACTACGGGAGGCGGCAAATCCACAGTCGTGAGCCTGATTCCACGCTTTTATGACCCCACTTCCGGCTGCGTGCGTATTGACGGTGTTGACATTCGCGAGTACAAGCTACATCCGCTCCGCGACCAGATTGGTTTCGTGCTGCAGGACACTGTGTTGTTCCGGGGAACGATACGCGACAACATTGCCTATGGCCGACCCGGCGCCACGCAGAAGGAAATCGAGGAAGCGGCGAAACTCGCCAACGCGGACGAGTTCATTTCCCGAATGCCCCACGGCTACGACACCATGGTCGGTGAGCGAGGGCTTACTCTTTCGGGAGGCCAACGTCAGCGAATCGGAATCGCCCGCGCCGTCATTCGCAACACGCCGATTCTCATCCTCGACGAGCCGACCGCTGCTCTAGACACCGAATCAGAGCGACTCGTGATCGAAGCGCTGGAGCGACTCATGAAGGGACGGACCGTCATCACCATCGCCCACCGTCTCAGCACCATTCGCGATGCCAACAAGATAATTGTCCTGAGCGGGGGGGTGGTGGCGGAACAAGGCACACACCAGGAATTAATAGCCCTCGGCGGAGTTTATGCCGAGTTGCATCGCATTCAAGTCGATGGAGTTTCGGAAACCATTGCGTCTTAGATACACATTATCGCCAGCCATCGCTCGTGATTGCTCGACCATTGTCGACAAACGCGAGCGCATGCCTGTTCCCTGGAGGCCGTATGTCCCGTTCGCTAGTGGTTCTTCCCGATGACTCTGCCAAGCCGATTCTTGATGCCATCAGTGGAGCGACCCAATCGCTTCGGGTCAAGATGTTCATTTTCTCCGACCCCGCGCTATTGAAGGCGGTCATCGAAGCCCAGCATCGCGGGGTCAAGGTGAGGGTGATGTTGAACCCGGCCCGCCGCAGTGGCGAAGCTGAAAATGAGGAATCACGCAAAACCCTCAGCAAGGCGGGAGTCGAGGTCCTTGACAGCAATCCAGCATTTGACCTCACTCATGAAAAGTCCATGGTCGTAGATGACCGGACAGCGTTCGTAAAGTCCCTCAACTGGGAGACCAAGAATCTGACCGAGACCCGGGACTACGCCGTAGTCACTGACCACGGACACGAGGTGGGCGAGATTATCGATTGCTTTGAGGCGGACTGGAGTCGGAAAGACTTCGACCCGGGTGAACATGCGCATCTCATCTGGTGCTGTGGCAACGGGCGGGACAAGATCGCGGAATTTATCGACCTGGCGAAGCACACACTGTTCGTGCAGAACGAACGGTATCAAGACGCCATCATTATTGAGCGCCTGGTGCGAGCGAAGGAACGAGGGGTGAAGGTGCACGTGATGGCGCGTCCTCCGCATACGCTGAAGAAGGAGAAGCTGGTGGAGGGCGTGGGCGGCTTGCGCATCATGGACGATGTGGGGATCAAGGTCCATAAGCTCAAACATCTGAAGCTTCATGCCAAGATGCTTTTTTCCGATGGAGTCCGCGCCATCGTTGGCTCGATCAACCTGGCCCCGGGTAGTTTCGACAGCCGGCGTGAACTGGCCATTGAAGTCCACGACAACGACGTAATTGGACGGCTGCACAAGGTCGTGCACCACGACTGGGAAAACTCTCATCCTCTCGACCTGACGGATGAAGGTCTCCTGGCAGATCTTGAGGATCGCAAGGACGCTAAAGACCTCGCTCTCCACACCAAGCACGCCAAGAGGGCGTGACTTGCATGGTTGCAAGCGGGCGGTGTTGCTCTTTTGCAGAATGAGTCGCGGCACACCTCGGTAGCTGGGGGTAGAAGTGCCGAGAGTTAAGGGCGAGGGCGCCTGTCGCCAGAATTTGATCACGTGGTTCAGAGGAAAGGATAAGGAAATGTTGCATATCAAAAACAAAATTGCCAGCATTCACCAGCTCGCCGTCACGAGTTTGCTATTGAGTGGTCTGCTGTTGGTAGCAAGCCCTCCTGGCTTCGCGAGAGACAAAGATGAAACCATTGACGCCACGGCCTTCGGTACGGGCACGCAATTGGGGGCGAATATCGGCGTGACATTGAATATCTATCAGTTCTCGACTCCCGCAGACAAAGCGGTTCTGGTTCAAGCGTACGAGAAAGGACAGAACCAGGGACTGGCAAACGCACTGCAAAGGATGAAGGCCGTGGGCCACGTCGAGATCACTGGCACACTCGGCAACGACTGCTCCTATATCAAGATGATTCCGACGCCGACGGGACGGAAAATCGTCTTTGTGACGAATCGCCAGATCCGCTTCGCGGAGGCTTGGACGGACAGCCAAACGATGTCCTACGATCTAACCGCCGGCATCATCGAAATCAACGATCAGGACAAGAGCAAGAGCACCGGCGTCTTGTATCCGGCGGCCCAGCTCATCCTCGACAAACAGGGCCAATTGCAGTGGGATCTGAATCAGAACCCGTGGCGACTGGTTGACATTCTCGATTGGAAAGGAACTCCTGGCGTCAACTAGTGACGTGGGTTTCGGATTGGCGTTGACTGGCGGTGCTCGACCGACCTTCTCGCTCATCCTCTTGCAGAGGAAGATTGGCACGCCGTGCTGCATCTTCCTCTGATTCAGCTACCGATGAGGAAGTATTCGGGTCTTTGCTTTTTGAAATTTTACTCTAGTGAGGTGCCTTATGAAGATTCAGCGCAGTTTTGCAATCTGGTCTAGTTCACTTTTGCTCCCGATCTTCTTGCTGTCCAGTTCCGTGGGGGGCCAGGCACAATCCAGTAAGGGCAACAAGTATGCTTGCTCGGAACCCAATCCGGCGGCCCTGTGCAATGCCAGCAACACCTGCGGATCAGCTTCCACGCCTTGTGCGGTCGACATCAAACGGACATCCTCCGCCGCTCAAGCCACTCCAAGTATTCCGAACGCGAAGGGGAATTCAACGTTCTGCGTAAAAACCGGCATGACCGTAACCTGGCAAAGCACATCCAAGAATACAGGGTTCGTCTTGGATTTCGGGTCTTCTTCTCCGTTTGATCAGGGTGGAACCATTATCGGTGGTTCCGATCGTACGGTTTCGACCGTGGCGAAGAAGGAAGGCTGTTACAAGTACTCCGCAGGGGCCTGCGTATCGGGAGCCATCTACGGAATGTGCGGGACAGGAAATGCAGAGCTTATCGTGCTGAGTGGCGGAAACTAACAAGCCTGCAACCCTCGGTAATCGAAGCGCGACTGGTCCATGACCTCGCCCTGCGCGGGCAGACGGTCGCGACAATCCCGCAAGGGTCCACGCTGGCGATGCGATCTTCTGCGATTAACTGCAAAGAACGAATCGCGGACATCCGATCGAAGACCCTGCTCTCCTACGCGGTTAGCGGGCACTCCGGATGGTCACACGCGCATGCGATCTCCACATCGTCTTTTCCCGCGTCCCTACAGATGTCGCCGCAGTAGTCTTGATGGGGCGGAACGACGCAACGGCATGGCATGTGTTTGCACGTTTTCGGCTCAGAATCCGACATTTTATTTTCCTTCTTTCTTTTTTCGATCACCAGGTCTGGACTACGCTGTTTCCGGTTTGTCACTGCGGTAGCCCGCGACCAAACGCGCTACCGTAATCGCAATGTAGAGCACGCCGGCCACCGCCTCAAGAGCAGCTAGCATGCGTGCGATGGGTGTCACGGGGACGATATCGCCGTAGCCTAGCGTCGTCAGCGTGGCCAGGCTCAGGTAGAGCAAAGTACCGGGAGGACGCGGCGACGACAGCGGTGTAGACTGCAGGACGAACGAGCCGGGATGGATGGCTTCCAGCAGGTTGTAGAGGCTGAACCAGAGCATCCCCAACAAGAGATACAGGCTGACCGAGACAAAGATGCGGTCATCGGTCACGGCGCCGGCCCGGCCCAGGTAGGAGAAAAATCCCACGGAGATGAATCCAAAGAACGCCGCGAGAATTGTCCAGTTTACGATCCCCAGGGGTCGAGATGGGGAAAAGTGGTTGATGGTCATGGCCAACATTGAAGAAGCGGCGAACAGCGTCGCGGGCCATCGCACGCGGGTTCTCTCAGATAGTGCCCGGGTAGCAGAAATTAGAGTGGCATACATGGAAAACAAGAGAACTGCCTCGCCCATCTGATTTTTTTCGAGCAACGGATTCAAAATCAGAAACACCAAAATAAGAACAAGCAGCCAAACCGAACGGCGACTGTGGGCCAGGGTCTTCGTCGAAGGCACACTCGGCCCCTCGGCGACTGGCCCTAGGCCGCTCGATGCCGCACTCGGAATAACCGCTTGATCAGCCGAGCGGCCTCGAATCAAAGTTTGAGGATCCAAATCGTCTCCCCTTCATCGCTGCTACCTTTCTGGCGGTGACAGATACTTCTGAAATACCTTGGTTACGGCTGCCAGTGCTTACTTGGGCCACTGCTTGAACATCTTCTGGACCGCCTTCTCCACCATCTGCTGATTCTTGTTGCCATTGTTATTCAGCGTATTTTGCGCGATTCCGCGCCAAACCAAAGATTTGCTCTTCGCGTCATAGAGATCCACGATCATGGTTCCTTCAACGTTTTGTTCTGGAGTAATCCCACCCATTCCACCGCCAATCCCGCGCATGCCCCAGGCACTATAAGAAGTTTGTTGTCTCAGGCCGCCGTTGGCGGTCAGGATCAAGTCTGGATTTTGGTTTTCCTGCACCAACTGCAGGCCCTTCGCTTGCATTGCGTTGTTGATATCCTGCTGCGCTACCTGGGCCAGAATGGAGTTTTGAATCTGGTTCTGATTCTGTGAACCCCAAGCATACGTGTGATATTGCGCAAAACTCTGACTGTGGTTGTAGTTCACTGACACCTGTTGTGCCGACACGGCCATTGACGTCAGGAGCATCGAAGCGAGAATTGCTAGAATCTTTTTCACGGATCCCTCCAGATTTTTTGTGTTCACGTTAAGAACTTGGTTCATAGCTCTCAGGACAGCTTCTTATCGCCGGAAGTCACCCTAGTCCTCTGAAGTCACCACCCTCCCTCCTGGCCCCGGGAATCCTCGACCGCCTGCCGAAGAAGCGCGATTTAACCGAGTCCGACATTGGGTCGCGTCTGGCGGAGGGTCTACGTGGCGGATCGATTTTGCTTTCGAGGTATATCCCGTGCAGCGCCAAGCCCGCTGTGAGCAACACAAACGTCAGTACGCCCAATATCGCTGTGGTCATATCAATCACCGACAGAGTCTTTGACCGGATATCGCATCCCTGCCGCGGTTAAAACTCGCACTTAAGTGAGCAGGATGGAATCGATTGAGAACGCGACGGTCCTGCCGCCGTGGCATGAATTCAAGCTAGCTGACAGTCCTTGAGCGCGGAACTAGTAAGTCTTCCAGGGGGGTACGGAAAAACTCACAGAATCACCAGGGGGGCGGATTGCCAGAATGCTCCAGACAGTTGTTACGAAAGGAAATGTGGCGCTGGATAGCATTGATTTTCTCGCGACTTCACTCACTGCTTGCGATCGGAACAGTGAGACTGTGAACTCAGGTGTATCGAGCAGCGAACTTTTTGAGGTTCAACTGTCGGTTTTGCTAGTCGCGCACATACCCCTGACAAGTTAGAAATGATGGTAGACATGCTCATTAACAAGCGGGCGGCGCTCGACGGTGTTAGTAAAACAGGGGCCGCTCAGGTTCGCAACTTTCGGAACTGTGGAAGCGATGCGGGTTTGACTTTTCTAAACTTGAACGAATGGAGAGGAAATCATGAAACTCAGAAACGTAATGATCGCAGGGGTCGTGATGCTGACCGGGCTGGCAGCGATGGCACAAGATGCCCCGAAATTTGAGGCGGCCATAGATTACAGCTATGCTCGTTATGGCGCCAGCCACAATTTTGCAGGCAGCTACAGTCTCAATGGAGGTGGTGGCGAGTTGGACTACAACTTCACCAAGTATCTTGGCATCAAGGGGGACTTCCAGGGCTACGGCAGCAACACCCAGAGATTCACCGCACCCGCAGGGAGTGCCGTTTGCCCCCTCGGCTGCAGCGCCAACATTCAGGGGAACCTGTTCACCTATTTGTTTGGTCCGCAAATCGGAATCCGAACCGGAAAAATCCGGCCGTTCGGCCATGTCCTCCTCGGTGGAGCGCACTCCAACGTGTACGGGAACTTGCAGAAAACCACAGGCTTGGTGTTCTCCAAGGCTCCTTCCGGCAATTCCTTTGCGCTCGCGGCGGGCGGAGGTATTGACATTGCGATCAACCATACGGGTACAATCGCATTCCGGCCGGCCGAGATAGACTATCTTTACACTCGCTTCAACAACTCCGCCAGCAGCGGTCAGAACAGTTTCCAGTACAAGGCGGGCGTCGTATTCAACTTCTAACTGGATGTCTTCAGGCCAGGGGACTGTGCGCAGTCCCCTGTGCTGCTGATTAGATTTCGAACCAGCCTTAGGGCTTGTCTCTAAATCTGCATTCGACGGGCAGTTATGTATCCGCAGTATTCGATTCATAGCCAGATCAACCACTCCAAGGAAAACCCTAGTCTCGTCTCGAGACCTGGGCTTTCCGGCCAGAATGAACATAAGAAAAAAAATGGGGCGCGCTGGCCACCATAGATTTTCGGTTATGTCGTAAACTGATGGAGAGGAATGATCACTATCTCCAATCGGAGATGACAAACCGGGACAGCGATAGCAGCATTTGGGGGCCCTATGGCAATCGAGTTTATGCGGACGCGCCGCGCAGGCGATCGCTTCATACGCTTTCAACAGGCGGAAGGCCTGGAAGTTTATCTGGTCGGAACCACAGTGTTGTTTGCCTCTTTGGGTCTGGGCGAAGCCGTTTACCGGCTGGCGTTTTCAGACTTTGACGGAGCGAGAGATCGCCTCCCCATCGAGGCGTTATTCGGATTGGTCCTGGGCTGGCTAGCCACGAAACTAGCCAAGAACGTTTACCAGCACCGAAAGCAAACGACCGCAAGACTCCATCTGATTTGGGACCGAAACCACAGGATACGACACGCCCTGGGAGCAATTTCCCCAATGGCACACCCGTCAAGGAACCAGCAATCCATCAGAGTGATCCGTGAAGAGGTAGACCACATTGAGCGGGCGCTCAAAGACGTCTTGCCAGATTAGGCAATGAAACGCCTTCCTCTACGCAAGTGTGCAGGTCGCACGAAAATAAGTGCCCGGCACAAGGTTGGCATCCGAGTTCGACGTTGTGGCAGCCGTACACAACGGCCAGGCGGCAGGGGATGCTGCGGCTCAACTAGATCCTGATGTCGTCGTATTGGACATATCGATACCCGTTTTGGATGGGATCAAGGCTGCCGCACGTCTGACCCAACGCGCTCGCTGGCCGCCGCTTTGTCTCTCCCGATGTCGGATGAGTGCCGAGCAGGAGCGTCGTCTGACGGTGACGGCTGAACAATTACACCATCGAAAGGCGTGGCGGCTACGAAGCGCCCGCGCACCACGCTGATCAGCCGAAGGGGATAACCTGAATCCGGCCCAGGATGCCAAGTCTGCCCGCCATCGCTGCTCTGAAAAACCGTGCTGATCGCCATACTGGTAGCCAGGAGGCTCTTACCGGACTCGTCATATGAGATCGAGCTGATGTCCCTGTCAGGCAGGCCATTTAGCATCCGCTGCCAGGTTGTTCCGCTATCAGTACTGCGGAACGCGCCTTCCCGGGATGCCACCATAATTTGCCCGTCGGGCGTGACCGTTACACCACGGATCACTTTGACGTTCGCGGGCAGAGCCGCCTGCTGCCAGATCGTCCCCCCGTTGGTGGAAAATACAACCTCCGCGCGAGTGGCAGCGACGACCAAGTCCCCGTCGGACTGCGCGGAAACGAAATCGTTCTTGCCAAGCACCGGACCGCCGCTCCAACTCTTCCCTGCATTCGCACTCGTGAACAGTCCCGTCGTCGTGGCCGCCAACCACCGCTGGGGGGCAACTTCAATTTCATTCACTCTGGCGTCGAGAACCGAAGTGATGGCAGGTTTCGCAGCCACCTTGGTTCCCTTCTTCTTTGTCGGCGGTGAAGCCTGACCGTTCATGATGGTGTTGCTTGGCCGCCACTTAGCGGCCTTGCGATCGAGGATGAAAATGCCACGATTCGTGCCCGCAATCAATGCACCGTTGTCCGCTTGCCGCAAGCTGAAAACGTCGCGCCCTCCAAGGCCAGTGCTGCTCTGCTCCCATCGCTTTCCGCCGTTGCGATAGGAAAACACTCCACCCCATTCGCGATCGTTGACGACGCCCACGAAGATCGTGTCCGGGTCATTCTTATCGGCCAGGATTGCAGTGACGTAGCGATGCGCGTAACCGTGATTGGAAGGTTTGAACGTCTGCGCGGCGTCGTCACTCGCTATCACGCCGCTGCGATCCGTCGCCAGCAGCACCAGCTTTGAATTTCGGGGATCGATCAGCACGTCATTGACGACAGTTTCAGGATTGCCCGTCCGCTTCCAGGTCTTTCCGGCATCGCTCGTTTTCCACAGACCCTCGGTGGTTCCGGCATACACAATCTTGGAACTATGCGGATCCAGCTTCAATACTCGCGTTCGGCGTGCGGAAAACGGCATCCCCTGCACCTTGCGGAAGCTCTCCCCGCCGTCGTCGCTGCTGTAAATTCCGGAGCATGCGCTGGCGTACACAACCGCGGGATTCGTCGAGTCGATAATGATCGAAAACACGTCCGAGTCCTCGATCATGCCTTTGGTGATGTGATGCCAGGTAACCCCGCCGTCGTCGGTCTTCCAGGCCAAGTGCCACGTCCCCGCGTATACTACGTTCGGATTCTTGGGATCAACAGCAATCGATTCAATATCCTTGATCTCGGCAGGGCCGGCGGGAGAGATCCGCACCCATTTTTCACCACTATCCGTGCTCCGGTACACGCCGTCAAGCGCGCCCGCGGTCAGCACCTTCGAGTCAGAGGAAGCAATCGCCAGAGCGCGAATCGATTTCCCGCGCATATCGGGGAGGGCTTCCCAGGTCTTTCCGCCATCGTGCGAGCGAAACAAGTCACCGGCCTTCTGATCCTCCACGCTCCAGGCTGAAACGAACATGAGGTCCGGATTCTGCGGATCGATGACGATGTGGTCGAGCACGTAGTCATCGCCTTTGCCTAAGTGGGCAAAACGAGACCAGTTTTGGCCACCATCCAACGATTCAAACATGGTTCCAGTGCCCGTACCCAGGAAGATGTGGTCGAGATTGCGCGGGTCGTAGGCCAGGCTGCGGGCGTCTCCACCGTCCGGCCCTAAGACTTTCCATTGTTCGGCCCACAGAGTGGTGGCACAGAGAAGTCCCAACAACGCAAAGAATAGTTTGCGATGAACCAACTGCATCTTCTTCGAAATCATAGGTGAGCTTTCCTCGGGCAGGACGCGGTATTTGGATCTACAGCCGGGCATATGGAGTTTGCCGGAAGCCGGTCAACTCGATGCCTCGTCAATTGCTGGTCCGCAGTGGCAGGACGCAGTTCAGGACATGTTTTACGCATTCGCTTTCGCACGCCAACCATCTAGCATCGCACAACAACCCGATTCTATGCTACTCGGAGCCGGTTAGCATCGAGATACTTCACCAGCAAGACTTCATTGCCGTCCTGCCCGTAGATAAGCTGGTCGACCAGTTTTTGCGCCAGCAGCACGCCGAATCCACCGGGACGCATGCCTTGTGCCTCTCGATGTGCCACATGGCGGAACGGATCTTCGGCCGGGTTTGCAATGGCAGCGTGGGGGATCTCGTCCAGGGTAAAGCCCGGACCCGGATCGTTGATCTGGCACGTAACCATATGGCGGGCACGGACATATGCGATTTCAACGCTTTTCGTCGGATCCAGTCCACCGCCATGCTCGATGGCATTTAGGAGCATCTCCCGAAAGGCCATTCCTACAGCCGCTCTTTCGGGCTCGGGCAGGTCGGCAATTTCGTTGAAGAACTGTAGCACCCGCTCGGCGGTCTTCCGGTCGCAGCGAACCAGCACGCGAATCCATTCTGGCGTTGCTGAAATGACATCGATGCCATCGTCCCAGCAGGGTTCCTCCACCGCTTTTTGGACCATATCCGCCAGAACATCCAATTGGTACGGCGGAGAAAAATAGCTGAAGGCGCGTTCGCGCATGGCGTCGATCACGTCCCCAGGTGCGCTTTCATTGGTCAGGATGATCAACCGGGTGTGCGGACGTACGGCGCGAAGTTTTCGAAGTAGCTCGATGTCCTCCCTGCCCGACGTTTTTTCGCTGGTCAGGATGAGATCGAACGCTTTCAATCGCGCCATGGCGAGTGCGGTCGCATTGTCAGGAGCGTGCTGTATGGCCCACTCCCCCGGTTTGAAAACACTCGGAAGCAGAGCATGTATCTGCTCATCTGCGTCCACCAGAAGTACGTTCTTCACCATGAAGGGTTTTAACTGCGAATTCATATGTCTTTCTGTCGCCGAATACAGTCAGCCTTTAAGACTCCGTGCGGTCACAAACAGGTTAGTCGCGCAACTCGCTGTCGAAAACTAGCAAAACTTGCAGCCAGAGGCCGGGCAGCCTTCTTCGATTAGCATTTGGTGCCTGCTGGGATCCACTGCGAGTTTTGATAGTAGCGCAGGGGGCGCCTACACCTTACAGTGGAGCTTCGACTGCTTCGTTCGTGGAGTCTTCGAGGAAATGACCTCACGCACGCGGTGACCGTGATCAAGGAGCGCATCGACGTGAAATGCAATCGAAGATCGGCTTGGCTATATCTCTTACTTCTGACCTGCTTATTTCTGACCTGTGCAGCCAGCGTCCAGGCGCAAAAAATCAGGGTCGAATACAACAAGAAGCAGGACTTTTCAGGATTCAAGACTTACGCATGGATGAAACAATCAGCCAACTCCCACCCATTTATGGTCATGGATATCATGGGCGAAGTCGACGATCAACTCCGAGCCAAGGGCCTGACAAAGACGACCGGTAACCCTGACCTGTTAGTCAACGCTTACGGCGCACTCGACGGGAGTTTGAACGTGTCATACGACGTTAACGTCTACGCCATGCCTGGTCTGGATGGTCCCTGGTGGGATGAGGGCGACCCAGGCGCCATAGGGCACGGCAGCGCCGCCGTGTTGATCGACAAGGGAACATTGGTGATCGACATCGTGGAACGCTCGGCGAAGAAACTCAGGTGGCGTGGCGTCGCCCAAGCGAACATTGATCCTGACCAACAAGAGAAGTCGCTCGAAATCATAGAGAAGGCTATTATAAAAATGTTTAAACAGTATCCTTCCAAGTAGCAGCCGCCAGCGAGGGGTCCCTTGGCTCGCACCAGACCTATTTTGCCGGAGCCAGGTAGCCTTTCTTGTAGTAAGCGTGCATCGGCGGGACGGCTTGCGATGCGGTCGCTGCTGTCACTTGCAGCTTGATCTTGCGCCATTTGCCATCATGCATGGCGTTGCTCGACCGATACCCGAGAAGGTATTGTTCACGCAGTTCGCGGCTGATCGCGGCGGCGATTTCCGGAACCTTGCTGCGGTCATCCGCGGCGACGGTGCGCCCTCCGGTTTCTTCGGTGATCTGGGTCAGCAAGCGCTTGCCCAACTTCTCTTCAATCGTCTTAAAAACCGGGACCGGCATGTTATCGAAAATACCGATCGAGTAGATGAGTACATCGGCTTCCTGAATCAGTTTTTTTATTTCCTTGGAGGTGTAGTGACTGTGATTGTCACCCCCGTCAGAGAGGATGAGCAACGCGCGTCGCTGGTATCGCGCCGAGCTCAATTTGTCCACTCCGAGATAAATCCCATCCAGCAATGCAGTATTTCCGTTTGGTATGACCATGGCGAGCTTGGCTTGTATTTGATCAAGCGACTCGGTCGTGTCGGCGACGATCCTGGGGCGATCGCCGAGGGTGATCACAAAGTAGTCGTCCTCCGGGTTAGCGCTTTGGAAGAATTCAGCCACTGCCTTGCGTTCAACATCGAACTTGTTGCTCATGCTCTTGCTGACGTCGAGGATCAGCCCCACTGAGATCGGTGCATCCTCGGTGGAGAAATTCCGGATCTCCTGCGGCTCGTTTTCCTCGTAGACCGTGAAATTCTGTTTTTGAAGGTCGATCACCGGTCGATTCTTTGCATCGGTAACCGTCGCAGGTATAAGCACAAGGTCGACATCGGCGCGCAAGGGTCTGGTGTGCGCATTGAGGGCGGAGTCGTTGCTGGGCGGCTCGAGTATTGGCGCGGGAGTCGCGTGGCCGGACTCATTGCGCGGCACCACGTGCACCTCGTCGGTGGATTGCGCCTGCGCACATGGAGTAAGTAGGAGGGTAACGAAAAAGAGAAAAACAGAAGTTAACGCACGACCCTGATTCGTCCGCAAACGAACCGGATGGTATTCACTCTCAGGGTTCTGTTCCATAGGAACTGGTAGTTGGCCACATCAGCTTTCGAGTGGTGTCCGGACCATCTGCGTCCCATTATATCTTTGCCATTGGAGCCGCCTGGGATTACGTCTGGGCATGGTCGCCGGGGCAGGTTGATGGAAGATATCGACCCGACAACAACCCGTCTGACAATTCCGGAATCACTAGTATTTTTGCCAGTACGCACAAGCAGGCGAACTACTTAAGGTCGACTGGTGGCCGACTCTCGAGAAAGACTGCGTGTCAGTCCAACCCTTCGGTGGATCTCTCCCCGCAGTCGGCGCGCAACATTCCCAGAGCTTGAAACCAATCGGGCAAGTGAGGATCGGTCATGATTGCAGCGGGATTTGCGGCCGCATTGGACCTGAAGCCGAATTTCCTGGAAGGATTGTCAACGGCCGACCGCAACGTGATTCTGGCAGCCGCAAGCAGGCGCCGATTCCTAGTCAAGTCTGTGGTCGTGCACCAGGGAGACCCTGCGGAACGTCTGTTTCTCCTTACGAAAGGCCGGGCGAGGTTTTTCTTCATCACCCAAACTGGCAGAAAGCTCCTTCTTCATTGGCTTCTGCCGGGCGACGTGTTTGGCGGTGCGGCTATTTTGTCGAGACCTTCTCATTATCTCGTGAGCACGGAAACTCTGAAGGACAGCTCCGTGTTGGCGTGGGACCGCACGACAGTCCGAGGCCTGGCTGCGCGGTATCCAAAGCTGATGGATAATGCGCTGTTAATTGCGTTCGACTATTTTGCCTGGCATCTCGCCTCCCACGTGGCTCTGACCTGCCATACCGCCCGACAGAGGTTGGCTCAAGCTCTGGTGAGTCTTGCCGAGAGTATCGGCGAGGAAGTTCCCGGGGGCATCGAACTCGATGTCACGAATGAGGAATTGGCCAACGCGGCGAACGTCACGCCATTCACTGCCAGCCGTCTGTTCAGCGGGTGGCAACGAAGTGGAGTGCTGACCAAGAGCCGCGGCAAGATCTTACTCCACTCCTTGGAACGGCTTGCTTAGGCGGAAGACCGGCCATGGTCGATCGGCCGGTCTAAGCCTTCTGCGAGATCGCAGCCCGTTACCTGAGGTGAGCGATCCATCCCCCTTGATGTAAGTTTGCGTCCTGCCACACTCCAACAATGGTTGATCCGTCCGCAGAGATGTCGAGCGCGGTCGTGAGGTAGGATGTTGCTCGGAATCTTCGCACCGTGATTCTTCAAGTACTTTGTGAGCGAGCGGCTGGTCAACTTTGCAGTCCACACGAAAGCCTGAATGCCGCTGCCGAACGGGTCGCCGCTCCAGCCCACCGTCATCCCATTGCTAGCGACGCCGTTGGCGAAACTCTGGTCGGTTGCGATACCGGAGACGGTACCGAGCGATACCAGACCGTGCTGCTGGCTATAGTAAAAGGCGAAAATGCCGTTCGCCGAAGTCGTGTACTGGCCCACGATCTGCGACCCGTCAAAACTCACGGCTGATGCCTCTCCGATGGCATGGGCGCCGGCGAACCATGCGGCTTTTCCGGCAATCCATCGCACTGGGCGATGATAACCTCGGATTGGGTCCTCGGAGAAACCCACAATCGTATTTCCATCGGCAGAAATGCCTGATGCTCGACTGCTTTTGCCGGTAGGATGTGACCGGCCTTTCATGCCGTCATTTTTGGTCCAGCGAAAGCCTTCAGCGCCCGGGCAGTACCAGGCCCTCCGACGGCCGCCGTGCCATCGCCACTTACGCCGTACCCGCTGCCCCACTCATTGTCCAAGTTGCATCCGTTGGCGCATGGCCCAGATTCGTCCAGCCCGTTACTTGCTTCCATAATCCGGGAGTCCCGGCGTGGTTGGAGCCCAGGAGCGAAGAAACGATGGTCGAACCGTCATGCGAAATAGCGATGGAGCTGCTGTTGGGATCTCCGGGTCCGAGATCGACGAATCCGCCATTGGGCGTCCAGCGATAGATCTCGCCACCGTAATTGGCAGCCATCACCTTGCCGTCGCGGGAAAGGGCGAAGTTTGCCCAGGTATTCTGAGTCGGACTTGTCAGCATTTGAAATGTGGCGATCTGAGCCTAAAGCGATGAGGAAGCAGCCAAAAGCATACACAACAGAATTGTTCTGGTTAGCCATCGAAGCGTCAGGTTAAAGTATTTTCCTTTTGTAATTGACTACGATTTAAGATTGCGCGCTGAACTACTCGCTCGCCGCGTCGGTTAGATCTAAACCCGCCAGCGCGCGACTGACGTACTGCGCGCCCTGGATGACTGCTGTCACGGCCGTCAAAAGCTCCCGCGCGGCATCCGACTTAATGACGTAACCCCGAGCACCCAAGCAAAAGGCGGATTGCACCACCTCAGGGTTCGAATCTTGGCTCACGAAGAGTAGTTTGGACTTGGGAACGACTTTCCGGATTTGTCGGGCAGCTTCGATTCCGCTTAGTTTTGGAAGATCGCTGTCCAGCAGAATGAGGTCCGGCTGAAATTCTACTGCTTTCTGAACCGCCTCTGCTCCGTCGGCTGCCTCGCCGATGAGTCGCACTTCGGGATTTTCCTCCAGCATCCAGCAGACACGACGCCGGAAGGACGAAAAATCATCGACCACGAGGGTGCGAACTTGTAGCAATTGCGACAGCCTCCGCCTGGTCAAAGTTCAAAAAGCCGAAGTCACTGACCTGGCGGTGCTGAACCGATGACTCAAGAGGATGACACGCGGGAGGGTTCCCGTCGTTGCTCAAGAGCAATCTCGTATTGGCTCGAAAACGGCACGCCAGGGGGTGAGTCGGTCGATGCCGGGTGAAAACCTCGAGATCGGACTAGCAGAACTGGCAGACCGGCATGCAATTTATTTCCTTTTTCTAGTGTTTCTGCTAGTTCCATTTGTGGGGCAGCCCTGCTGTAATTCGAGAACGGGCGGCGACGCCGCACAGTGAAGTTCCTCGCCGCCAGAGCGCTTCCTGGCGCCGCCGAGCGTTGTGAGGAAGCGCTTTTCTATCTTGAGGAGAGGGCGCGGTTTCGGTTTTCGACGAAACGAAAGCTTTCTGGCGTGATTCCAGTGGCAGCCGGTGCAAGCTGGTTGGAGGGCATATGTTGGGAAAATTGCTCAACGCGGTTTTCGGATGTTGGCACCTTCGCTGTAGTTTTCCTATTACCCTTCGTCCCGGTTCCTTTCGCAGGAAGGCCACTGCAATCACCGGCACATACGTGGTCTGCCTCGAATGCGGCAAGGAACTGCCTTATGATTGGAATGCAATGAAAATCGTCTCCGCCGCGGAGGAGAGGACAAGCTTGGTAACGTCTCTGGCAACAAAGCGGGTTGCGTAGTCCGGGTTTGAACTTCTGCCGCGCCGCTCCTCGATCGCCGCCTCCGAACTATGAGTTTTGCTAGTCGTATACCTTCTTGCTGACCAATATTCTGATTCAGAAAACCATCAAAGTTCGGTTGGCGACTAATCGCTGGCAGGAGCTCTTTCGAGCGAAATGCCGTATAGACCACGCGCGGTTCTTACCGGCAGATGACCGATTCTACATGCTCTTAAAATTTAGGAGAGCTGCAGAGAATTCTCTCGCAGTAGCAACATCGCATCACTATCGAAGACGAAGCGTGGAGAACACAATGACGACTTCGAAACAAATAACAGCGTTCCTTCTGGTATGGACCCTGTTGATTGCGACCTGTCCGCCAGAGGCCAGTGCCTACCAGTCGACGCCGTCGGCTGCCCAAGCTCCAGCCGGGCAGTCGGCTGAACAATTGGAGCAACTGGTGGCGCCCATCGCCCTTTACCCGGACGCTCTGGTGGCGCAGATTCTGGCTGGATCGACTTACCCGACCCAAATCGTAGAAGCCGACCGCTGGATGCAGCAAAACAGCAGCCTGAAGGGTGAAGATCTGGCCAAGGCAGTCGACCCGCAACCGTGGGACGAGAGCGTGAAAGCACTGACGCAGTTTCCCTCTGTGCTCGACAACATGAGCAAGAATCTTTCTTGGACTTCGGCGCTTGGCGATGCATATTTCAACCAGCAGCAGGACGTGATGAAGGCGGTGCAGGAACTGCGCAGAAAGGCCAAAGACGCAGGCAATCTCAAGACCACTCCGCAACAGACGGTCACCACGCAGGGCACGGGGAGCCAGACCACAATTATCGTGCAGCCTGCTAATCCTCAGGTCGTTTACGTTCCCACCTACAACCCCACAGTCGTGTATGGCACGCCTGTACCTGTCTATCCCGGTTACAGCGGCGCGGACGTGGCCGCCGCGGCCATCATCTCGTTTGGCGTCGGAATGATGGTCGGGGCGGCGATCAATGGCGGAGGATGTTGCGGGTGGGGATGGAATTCCTGGAACTGCAACTGGCACGGCGGGAGTGTGATGTACAACCGCAACGTTTACGTATCCAACAGCAACGTGTTTGTGAACCGGAATTCCTACTACCGCAACCCCAACAACTATCCAAGGCCGACACCATACGGCGGCAACGCCAATATTAACCGTAGCGGAAACGCGAACGTAAATCGCAGTGGGAATACGGTGAATCGCGGCGGCAACATGAGCGGCAACACGGTAAATCGTGGTGGCAATACCGTGAATGTCAACACCGGCGGGAACACCACCACGAACAGACCAACCCAGTTGCCGGCGAACTCCAATAAGCCAAGCCAGCAGCCTGTGAATCGGGGCAACGCGCAGAACAATCAGGCGCAGGTGCAAAATCGGGCGCAGAATGAGGCCGCTCGCGGATACGGCCAGAACCGCGACCCAGGAACCAAGTCCGGCGCCTTCAGTGGCTACGGCGCAGGAGGAACGACTGCTGCCACGCAGGCGCGAGGGCGATCGAGCTACACCGGGCAAAGCGGAGCAGCACGTACGGGCGGCGGCAGAAAACGCTGAGGATGGCGCAGTCATGACGCATACAACGATTGGACCTACTCAAATGGAGAAGATGCTAATGTCACAGCGCTGGCTGATCCGGAAAACGGAAAAACACTATTTGGCAATTACGGGCTTGGGTCTGCCCTGGTTGCTGCTCATCGTGACTGGGCTTGGGTTCGCCCAGCAGCCCGGACAGAAAACCTTTGGTTCCGCCGATGACGCAAGTCAGGCTCTATACGCTGCGGCGCAGAGCGGTGACAAGTCAACGCTGCTCGATATTCTCGGACCGGCGGGAGCCCCGATCGTCTCCTCAAGCGATGACGTACAGGACAAAAACAGCAGGGATGAGTTCGTCGCCAAGTACCAGCAGATGCATCGACTGGCAAAGGAACTGGACGGGACTACAACCCTTTATGTGGGAGCTGAGAATTGGCCAGTTCCTCTTCCGCTGCTCAGCAAACGTGGTGTCTGGTACTTTGACACCGAGGCCGCCACGAAAGAAATCCTGTTTCGCCGCATCGGCAAGAACGAGTTTGCGACGATGGAGGTCCTCGACGCCCTCATCGATGCCGAGAACGACTACTACAGCCAGCCGCGTGATGGCAAACCTCAGCAGTACGCGCAGAAGTTTGCCAGCGACGAAGGCCAGCATAACGGGCTGTACTGGAAGACCTCCGAGGGTGAACAGGAGAGTCCCGCCGGCCCGCTGGTTGCATATGCCGCTGGCGAGGGATACGGCAAGAAACAGGGCGAGGGACCTTCGCCTTTCCACGGCTACTATTACCGGATCCTGACTGCGCAAGGAAAGAGTGCGCCTGCCGGCGCCAAGAGTTACATCGCGAACGGCGAGATGACTGGCGGCTTCGCCCTCCTCGCCTATCCCGCTGACTACCGTTCCTCAGGGGTGATGACTTTCATCGTCAATCAGGATGGAGTCATCTACCAAAAAGACCTCGGTCCCAGGACAGCCGAACTGGCCAGCACTATAGCGGAGTACGCCCCGGACAAAACCTGGCACAAGGTTGAGTGATCTTAGGTGTCCTTATTTCATCCGCCGCACATTGGTGAGGCGCAACGGTTTCTGCCCGTAGTTTTCGATCTCCAGTTCATCCTTCTTGTTGAATTTGATTTTGCATACAGGCGCCAGCGTGCCCGTTCCGTTGCCATCCTTATCTAAGTTCAGCACCACGATGCCGAACTGATAGTCGCGGGAACGTGTGCTGTTATACGCTTCACCGAAAGAGATCGGGCGGTCGGTTACCATGATGATCTTGCTCTCTCCCCCCGGTGCTGGTTTCAGCCGCGCAATGCGAAAGGCGGTGCCGACGAACCCCGTGGGAGACAGGCGGCCGGCCTCTTGCGATTTCCCCAGGGCGCTAACCAGTGCGTTTGGGCCGCCACTTTTCAGAACAGCCGCGAAATTGTGAACTTCCTGATCGCTGGTCCATGCCGTAACGTATATCGTCACCCCAAAGCTCTTGCCAGCAAGAGCACCGGATTGCCCGAATGCAGTGGCCGCATATGTCTGCGGCAAATCAGAGTTGGGAGTAGCATTTTCCGTTTGCGCGGCTACGCTGGACCACGCACACAACGAAAAAACTGAGAGAACGGTGGTTAACCATAGTTGCTGGAGTCGCATTTTTTCTCCTGGCCACGCGGACACGCCACTGCTCGAAGAGTATATGGTCGAGAGCGGCAAACCTACAGAAACAGGTCAGCGCGCTGGACATAGCGGGCGACTGCGCCTGATAACTGCTGCCCGATACAAGACTACGCAGGTTATGAAGCGATCGAAACTGGTAGAACTTACAGGTGAGAAGCGTAAGAGCTGTCACTAAACTTGACCTCGATGGATGCCCAGGGATGGGTGCGCCTCGTTTCGAAAGGCGCGGTTTGCCGGGACCTATTTTCAGCTGCAGGACCTGTCCGACGAGAAAACTCGTTAGTTGCGTTATACCCGGTCGCAACGGAGCCTCGTTTTCATGGCACTTTTGAACTCGCGTGTGACCCGACTTGCCGCAGCCAGCCTTGTGGCTGGAACCATGATCGGATTGATTGGTGCTGTTTTCCGGTTTGGTCTTGTGCGAGGAGACCGTCTGCGCGATGCGCTCGTGTCCTGGGCGCACTCATGGCCTCACGCCGGCTGGATAGCGCCAGTCGTGCTGGGCGCGCTCGCGGCCGGATTGGCCCGCATTCTAGTCGTTCGGTTTGCGCCTTTCGCTGCAGGCAGCGGAGTTCAAAACGTCGAGGCCGTGATGACGGGAGAGATGAAACCACCCCCTCCCGTTATCGTACCGGTCAAGTTCTTCGGGGGCATCCTCGCTCTGGGTTCGGGCCTCGCGCTTGGCCGCGAGGGCCCGACAGTCCAGATGGGCGCCTCCCTCGGCTCGCTGGTTTCTAAGTGGGTCGTGCGCGAGCAGGAAGATCGCAAGGTGGTCGATGCGGCCGCTGCAGGGGCTGGTCTCGCGGTCGCATTCAACGCCCCCATGGGCGGATCAGTTTTCGTCTTCGAAGAACTGACGACCCGCTTTACTCCCTGGCTGCTGATCGCGACGCTCGCCTCTGCATCCGTCGCAGTCTGGATTATGCGAATGATTTTAGGCAATACCTTGGACTTCACTTTGAAGCACGTCAGTTCAACCCAGTCCTGGTGGCTTTTTCCGTTTCTCACGCTGGGCGCGTTGCTGGGTGCGGTTGGTGCCCTGTACAACCGCTTGATTTTAGCCCTGCTTCGTTTTTCAGATCGCCTGGCTGCTGTCTCCTCCGTGACTCGGGCTGGGTTCATCGGGGCGGTGGTCGGACTTACCGCATGGTTCGCCCCAACCTTGGTCGGCAGCGGCGACGCACTGACTCAGACAATTTTTTCCGAGGGCCACGCCATCGAAGGGCTGCTGATCGTTTTCCTCCTGCGCTTTCTCATCGGACCATGGTCCTATGCCGCGGCCACGCCTGGAGGTCTTTTCGCTCCGCTCTTATTGCTGGGCGCTTCCTCGGGTGCACTTTTCGGGGAGGCCCTGAACCATCTCATGCCCGCTCTGGATTTTTCTCTCGTCGCCTTTGCCGTGGTCGGAATGGCAGCGCTATTCTGCGCCTGCGTTCGAGCACCCCTAACCGGCGTCGTGCTTACCGTGGAAATGACCGGACGCGGTGACCTGACCTTGGCTTTGCTAGTGGCATCTCTTGGCGCAATGGTGGTAGCGACGTTACTCGATAGCGAGCCCATCTACGTGAGCCTGAAACGACGCATGCTGGCTCAGCAAGACATGGCTGTGGACAATATCGCCGCGCGACCGACGTAAACCGCTTGCCCGATTGACGCCGACGGCCTGGTACACTTAGCTACCACGGAGCATCTTCTTGGTAGTCCTCGTCATGGGGGTGGAAGGTTCAGGCAAGACCAGCGTTGGACAATTGCTCGCTCAAACCCTGGGCTGGATGTTTGTTGATGGCGACGATTTCCACTCCGCCGCGAATAAAGAGAAGATGAGCCGCGGTGTTCCCCTCGACGACGCGGATCGCGGCCCGTGGCTGCGGGCGATCCACGACTTCGTTGTTGACCAGACAGGAAAAGGTCACAACATTGTGCTTGCTTGTTCCGCCCTCAAACGAAGCTATCGCGAGCAATTGCAGCAGGGGACGGAAATGAAGATCGTATACCTGAAGGGTAGCCTCAACCTGTTTTATTCCCGGCTGCAAAAGCGGCAGGCGCATTTTGCCAGAGAGACCTTGCTGGCTAGCCAATTTGCAAGTTTGGAAGAACCAACCGACGCTGTGACAATCGACGCTTCCCTACCGGAGGTTGAGATCGTCAAGCAGGTCAAGTCAACGCTGCCGCTGCCGGAGATCTGGTCATCCCCCGATTAGACAAAAGTCAACTATTTAAACCGATACCCAGGCTTGAGCTCACAGCGATAGGCTTTGCCTTGGTCCTTATCGACTCTGACGTGACAATCGGCCCAGCTCAGAAACAGGTCCGGCCCCAAGGGGAAAACAATTGAGTCTCCATTTATCTCCGCTTCAATGCTCGGTCCCTCCGCCAAGAGCGGCAAACTGAAATTCAACGCCTGGCCGAAAATCACGGGATACGACTCGCGCACAAGATCGCTGACCATGGGGTGGACCACTTCCGCCTCCACCAGGAAGGTCGTCGTGTCCGACCAGTTCCGCACCGAAACGTTGACCCTCCGGCCTCCGCGCGAAAGATCCTCGAACTCAACTCGCGCGAAGGGGCACGGGCCCGCGATGCAAGAAGCTCTGGCGTTTCGGAACTCGTTCCCGTCGCCCGCATCGAGGGATGTAGAACTCAACGCTGCCTTCCATTTCCCATCCGGCGAACACGGGTGACGGCCCTTGCAAGGGACATCGCCGGTATTCACCACTTGGAACGTTTTCACCGCGCTGCCGACGTCCGCTTCGGTCGTGGCCTTTACGGAATAGCGAACTCGGACGTTGGAAACCGTGACATCGCCGTGATCGGATTGCCCATGAGCCTTGGTCTCATGAGAAGCTGGCACCATACGAGCGATGTAGATTTTGTCCCCCACAAATTCGTTCAAATCCAGCGGTTGGTAATCGCGATGCCGGAATCGCAGTATGAGTGGCTGGCGTCGCCTGAGTCCCCGGCGCAGAGTCAGACTAAAGAATCCGGCGGAATCGGAACTGGAAGTGCTGATGGCCGAACCGTCCGTTCCCGTTATTTGAACGTCTGCAATGGGCAATTGCTTTTGGGGATCGGTGTCCTGACTAAGGACCGCGCCTTTTATGGTTATCGGTTGTGCTTTGTGAATAGCAACGAGCACCGCAGCCAGGACACCTCCGAGCGTTGCAATCCCAAAGGCCCAAATCACAATCTTTCGCTTGCCAGTCATGCCGTCACCTACATTCTATGACACCGGAGTCAACTAGGGGGATGCGTGCTCCGCTGATGTACGCTTCTCTACAGGCACATGTTCTTTGCTTTTGGTGGTTCCTGGACTCTACGGAGCCCGGAAATCGTCTAAACTTCAATATGTGAGCGGGAAACGCGAGAAAAATCCCAAACCTAAGAACCTACCGCGCAGGAATCTGCTCAAGCAGATCGCCGGCTTGGGTCTTTGCCTGCCCTTCTCGTGGCGACTTCACCCGCTTTTAGCCACTGCGGATGAACAACACCTTAAGCCGGCGCCCCCTCCCGCGCCAACATCGCTCTCACCGGCCGATGACGCGCTTCTCGAGGAACTCGAGAAGGCTAATTTCCTCTACTTCTGGGAACAAGGCAACCCGCAGACCGGAATGGTGAAGGACCGATGTAACGTGCGCACGAATGACGCCGGAATCGTGGCGAGTATAGCGGCTACGGGCTTCGGGCTGACTGCCCTCTGCATTGGACAAAAACGCGGCTATGTTTCTTTGTCCGAGGGGCGCGAGAGGGCTCTGGCCAGCTTGCGCTTCTTGTGGAAAAAGTTACCCACTCATCGTGGATTCTTCTATCACTTCGCCAATATAAACACCGGCGAGAGAGTGTGGGACTCCGAGGTCTCTTCGGTCGACACCGCCATCCTGCTTTGTGGGATTCTTACCTGCCGGCAGCACTTCCAGCATTCGGAGATCAGCCTATTGGCGTATGAGATTTTCAATCGCGTCGATTGGACGTGGCTTTCGGAGGACACATCTTTATTGCCGCACGGATGGACCCCGGAGATCGGCTTCCTGCCGTACCGCTGGGACTACTATAGCGAACTGATGATGATGTATCTCCTGGGATTGGGATCGTCTGCCTTTCCGCTACGAGTCGAAGCCTGGAACGCATGGAAACGGGCCACCTTTGAATATGATGGCCTTCGATACATTGGATCGTTTGCGCCTTTGTTCGTGCACCAGTACTCGCAAGCATGGTTTGATTTCCGAGGCAAGCGCGACAAATTCGCGGACTACTTTCATAACTCGATGATTGCCACCGATGTCCATCGCCGTTTCTGTTTGGAGCTGGCAAAACAGTTTCCGGATTATAGCGACGACCTGTGGGGTATCACGGCGTCGGATTCGCAAAAAGGCTATGTGATCTGGGGTGGCCCACCGTCGATGGGGCCAATCGACGGAACCGTTGTCCCCAGCGCGTCGGCTGGTTCCCTTCCCTTTCTGCCGCAGCCAGTTATGCGCGTTCTTCAAAACATCAAGAATCATTATGGAGCAGCTTGGAGCCGGTATGGATTCGTGAATGCATTCAATCCATTGAAAAACTGGTACGACACTGATGTGATCGGCATCGACACGGGAATCACGATGGTGATGGCCGAGAATGCGCGCACCGGTTTCGTCTGGGAAACGTTTATGAAGAACCCGGAGGCGAAGCGCGGCATGGAACGCGCCGGGTTCCAGACCTATGTGCGCCCAGGAACCGAAACGACGGAATGACGAATCTCTGCAATTACTTCAATTCACTTCAATTCAATGAGCACCAAGCCGTGTGCAGGCAGTGTGAGAGTCAGTTGGTTCGCTTTTAACTCGATCGTCTCTGGCTCGGGAAGTTCGCTAGCGCGACGCAGCTCTAGAATCTGTGAGAGTGTCGGATAACCGGGCGTACTCATCTTTCCGTAGGCAGAGTGAAAATCCCCGTGTTCGTGATCCAGGCGCGAAATCGTAGCGACTTGTTGTTTCGAGTTCTCGAACCGCACAGTGATTGTCTTCGCCAAACCTTTCTCGCCCGGCGGAGCATAGTTCCATATCGCAAGCACCAGCGTGCCGTCGTTCCTGCGCGTGAGCAAGGCTGAATCGGAATTGAGCTCGATGCGCTGATCTCCGAGCTTGTGCAGTAGTTTGAAGGCGTTGTACGCAGGCTTCGGGATACCGCCGACGGCAATCAGTCCGTAGCCACCATAAAAAGGCGTTTTCACCACTCCTTGCTCCTCAAAGACGTCGGAGAAGGTCCAATACGACATGCTGCTAACCAGGCCATCACATTGTCGAATGGAATCGGCCAGCCAGGGGCCCATGTACGTTGCGTCCGTCACCTCGGGTTCATTCTTGTAGCTGGCGTTGAACTCGCTCCAGATCAATGGCAAATGCGGCATCTCTGAAGCTTCGATTTGATTGTGAACTTTCTTCACTGCGCGGCACGCCATTTTGTCGCGTGGAATATCCTCGTCGGTGCCGAAAACATCCTGAGCCCTATCGTTGCCATAGACATGAGTCGAGACGAAGTCCACGGGGATTTTGTTCTCGGCACAATGTTTGATAAAGGCATCCACCCACGCCGCCTGCGCCGTAGCGGGGCCGCCCACTCGAAGCCTCGGATTCACACTCTTAATGGCCCGTGCAGAATGGTCATAAAGTTCCCAGTAGCTTGCCTGCTTGGGCTCTCCGGCCCAAAAATCCAGATTGGGTTCATTCCAAACCTCAAAGTACCATTGCGCGACTTCATCGATGCCGTAACGGTCGACCAAATGTTTCGTAAACGCGGCGATGAGGTCGTCCCACTTGACCCAATCTTTCGGCGGAGAGATGTTCGGCTTGTACCAGAAACTGTGCAGGATATTGTGAGCCGCCAACTTCTGCGGCATGAAGCTCAGCTCAACAAACGGCTTCACACCGTTGGCCAGCAATCCATCATAGATCTGATCGACGTAGGAGAAATTGTAGACTGCGCGACCCTGGCTGTCCTCGTCGTACACACCCACTTCATCGTGAAAAATAGCGTGGAAGCGCAGGTATTCGAAGTCGGTCGCCTGCTTTACCTGGCGCAGGTCACGCCGGTAGCTATCTCGCAGGCTAAGCACCGCGCGTCCGGATCCGAACATCTTTTCCCAAAAGTGCGGAAAGGGATGCGATGGCGCGTTCGCATCCACGACGATCACATCCGGCTTCGGGCTGACCTGAGCTTCGAGCGTGAGCACACCTTGAGCGAACATCGCGACCAAAATAGCAACTATCCGGACTAAGTAAGATTTCCGCATCCAGCACCTTAGAAGATGGAAATCAAACCGCTGAAACAACTCAGTTGAAACTGGGATCCAGCCACCCGGGTTGGACTCATGCGGCCGCGGCTCCGTAGCCACGCGTTGCGCGGACATGAGCGACTGGCTTCTCATGCAGCAGCAACTCGGTAGCCTGCACCCGCGGCTCGCTGTGGAACCACTGCTGTACGACGCCATCGTGAAGAAAATTGGCAATGGAGAGCAAGCTCATGCCCTGATGATGCGCCATCCAGCAGCGTACCAGTTCGTAGCGACGACGCCAGGAATGTTCTCGGGAAGGAGTGAAGTCCGCAGCTTCGTAAAATCCGTAGGGCCCCAACCACCCGTCGTTACTCATTCGATGCAGATTCTTCAGAGCATCGGAAGGGCACACGTGCAGCGCCAGGACGGTTGAGTACGGAGAGATCACGAACGGGTTGTCATGCTTGCTAAGCGCGAGTTGAGGAATACCAAACGCATAGTACTGATAATTACCGGCCTCGTCCACTCTGGAGTAAGCGGATTCCGATATACCCCACGGAATGCGTTTGTTCGCCGCGTACTCCTGTTGCGAACGCACCGCTGCGCTCGCCGACCGTTCCAGAAGCGTGTTGGGATAGGGGCGCATCCAGACGAATGGCATCAAGTACTCGAACATGGTTCCCGTCCATGAAAGCAAAACGGGACGCCCGTGATCCAAACTGTGCGCACGGCCAAGCAGGAACCAGCTCTCCTGTCGTATGTCCTCCTTGGCAATCGCAACGAACACCGCCGTTCGCGATTCAGTTGCCAGCAAATCGTAACAGGCCGCATGAACCTGTTGAGTCGTGACGTCGAACCCGACCGACAGCAGCTTGCGCTGGTTCAAAAGGAATCGAAAATCCATTTCATTGGCAAGCTTGCCCGCGTCAGCCGCGATCGTTTTGAGATCTCGCGCCAGGCGTATCGCATTTGATCGCGCCTCCGGCAACAAAGCCTCGAGACGCCGATACAGGGAATTCTGTTCTGCAACCCCCGTCGACTGCATGACGAAGTGGAGGCGAACGGCTAGAGCGTCGATGAAATCCGGCGCCCCTTCGAGCGCCGGGAGCTCCCGCGTGGATTTCAAGTTGATCGCCGGGTCGTCCCACAGCGAAGCAAACTCTGGCAGCAACCATGGAGCATAGGAGCTTACGGTATGTCTAAAGGCTTCCAGCCGCGAACCGGCTTCCTCGGCAAACCACTGCACATCCTTCCAATGCTTTGACCTAGCGGATCTGTGGTGGACCTCCTCGACAAACGCATTCGGGAGACTCAGCAGGTGGGACAGCCACTTTTTTCTCTTAACCTGTCGTTGAAAAGCAGAGAAGCGCTTTTGCGATAACGCGCGAAGATCTACCAGAACGCGAAGGTGGTCCAGGAAGCCATCGGATATACAGGTCTGCAAGATTGGACGGCGAAGGAGATCCAGACATCCCTGCTGAAGGGTCCATAGCGAAGCCAGCAGGTTCCCGCTGTCGACCGCAGAAACCAGTTCCGGCACTAACGGCGCAAGCGACCGCGTGTCATACCAGTTGAGCAGGTGCCCACGATAGCGTTGCAGCTTCGATACCGTAGTCAGAGTACGGATCGTCTGCTGCGCGAACTCCGGAATGGTGAGATAGCCGAACTCGCACGCAACCTGCCTTGCATTCAGCAGAAGGCCCAGATTTGTGGGCGAAACGCGGGCAGCAATAGTAAGAGGCTGCTCTTGGACATTATCCGGTACCAGCCAGTTGTGCTCTTCGGTACTGAACTCGGCGAAATATCGCCAGGTACGGAGAGCGGCGCGCCGGAGCAACAATTCATCCCGCTCGGGAACTTTGCTGCGCAGGGCGCCAGGCGGACGGTTTAGCCATCGCGACAGTAGTTTGCTGCACGTCCAGAGCAGCAGGATCGGCAGTGCCGCAGAAAGAGCGCTGCGACGCACAAACCACACCAGAAAACCTAATGCGGCCGCAAGCGCGGGTGTCCAATCCAAATAGCTATCCAGCCGGGTGCGCTTGTAACCGCCAATCTCTGCTTCTGCCGCCGTCTCCCATTGCAAGAGCCGCTGCCGGGTCACGATGCGTCGCACCAGCGTCCGCACGACAGCGTCGAGTGAAATCAACATTTGGTGCGCGAGAAACGTCAGCGTTAAGAAGACATGAATGTTCGCGGCAACCAGGGAGTCGACCGCGTCGCGAGCCATTACGGATTTTTGCTGAATCGCGGCGCGGATCAGTTCGAACCCAAACTGGCACCATGTTGGCACAATCAAAATGGCGATGGTGGCGAGCGTCCACAAACCTGGCGATCCTGGCAGCACGAGCCACCCCAGTACCAGCAACAGGAAGGTGGCAGGCTCGACCAGGCTTCGCCGCAGATTGTCGAGAATTTTCCACTGGGCGGTAATCGAGATCGGATTGCGGACTCGCTGCCCCGACTCATCCGGAACTTTCGGCAGCAACCACTCCGCAGTTTGCCAATCGCCGCGCAACCAGCGATGTTTACGACGATTGTAGGCGCTGTAGTGAGACGGGTAATCCTCAATCACCTCGATGTCGCTCGCTAGGCCCGCTCTCGCGTAAGCACCTTCGATGAGATCATGACTCAGCAAAGCATTGCGGGGGAACCGACGATCGAGCGCCCGCTGTACGATGTCCACTTCATAGATCCCTTTTCCCGCAAAAATGCCTTCCCCGTACAGATCCTGATAGACGTCAGAAATGGCGCGGGTATAGATATCGAATCCCGTCTCCCCGGAATAAATGCTTGCCAACCGCGAGCGCGCGGTACTTTGCACGCTGACCCCAACACGCGGCTGCAAGATGCCATAACCGGCGACGACTATGTTCTTTTCCGGATCGATGATTGCCTGGTTTAGAGGATGCGCCAGAGTTCCGATCATGCGATGTGCCGAACCTCGCGGCATTTCCGTGTCCGCATCAAGCGTAATCACGAAGCGAACCCGCGGCAGGATGGAAAGATCTCCTATTTTGACTGGGAAGCTGTCGTATTGCTTTCGCAGCAGTCGATTCAAATCCATAAGTTTGCCGCGTTTGCGCTCCCACCCCATCCAGACTTCCTCGCGCGGGTTGTAGACGCGGTGGCGATGGAAGAGAAGAAATGACCCCATCCCACGACCTGCATATTTCTCGTTCAAGCCACCTATTAATTCCGCACACAGATCCACCAATGGATCGTCTTCCCGAGGCTCCGAGGGCGAGTCGGGCAAGTCGGTCAGTAGCGCAAAATGCATGTTGGGATCGTGGTTGCCGAGAAAGCGTACCTCCAGCTCATCTACAAGCCTGCGAACCTGTCCTTCATCGAAGAGCAGGCTCGGAACCGCTACGAAAGTGACGCAGTCGCCTGGAACCCCCTCAGACAAATCAAGCTTTGGCAAAATTTGCGGCTCCAGCAGGGAGGTGATCAAGTAATTCGTCAGCTGAACAGCCGCTTGTGAACAAGGCAGACACAACGCCAACATGGAGAACAGAACAAGTGCGGGCGAACCTTGAGCATCGATCAAGAGCAACACAATCGCCGACATCAAGGCTAAAGTCAGCAACGGAATCGTGGAGAGGTAAAACTCATCAGGGTACCGGCGGAGGACTGAACATAATCGCTGGTATAACGAAGGTGTGAAACCCACCCTCTGATGAAGTAAGGTGGTTCCCTCGGCAAGAAGATAATAGCCAACCTGCGAGCACCGCAGGGCGACTCGCGGATCTGTCTCGTTTCGCTGCTGGGCCTCTCGGGCGAGAGCGACTGCCTTGCCGGCAACCTCCATTTCAGTGAAATCGGAGTGTTCCGCAATCTCTACAAGCCGGGTTCGATAGAGGTCACGGCTGTCAAAATCCATCCGAGAATAAGTGCCCGTCGGATCTCTGCGCAAAATGTTATCGAATAGAATCAGCGGCTCGAGTACATCTTTCCAGGTTGTCTGCATGACATCGCGAAGACTGCGCACGCAGACGCCGATGTCATACGACCCGGAAGGATTCGCAATAACCTGGGAACCACGAACTGCGATCTGCTCCAACAAAACCAACTTCAGAGCAGGAATAAGCGCCCATAGCTCCTTCGTTTTGAGAATGCTCTGTTGTTGGAAGGCCTCGACATAGGAAGTGAACGCCGCCGCACTAAACTCGTATCCGGTTGCGCCGAGAAACCCCTCGGCCAGCGCTGCCACCCTGGGAACGATCGCGCCACCCGGCGTGCGAACATGAGGAAGTTTTTGCCGGCGCTTAAACGTTTCGCCCGCATAGTCAAGTTCCGAGACGACCAGGTGAACATTGTCATAGAGCCAGCGGGAGTCGTCTGAAATCGCTGTGCCTGGCAGGGGTACCGCAACCCCTCTCAGTACGGGCTTCAGAGCTTTGGTCAACTTGCGGAAACGCTCGGCAAAGAGTCGTAATGGGCTTTCACTCGGTAGCCACGACAGATTACGTGCCAACTCTGCCGCATTGGAGCGCAATGTGCGCTGGTTCGACGTCATCTCTCCCGAAGGCGCGAGGCTTCGGTTGGCTTCCCCGTTAATCATTTCCAGATCGACGTTCTCGGGCATCTCTTGGGTTTCCTTAGCGATAGCTGGCGGCCTGCATTTCGAACATTTCGGCGTACCGGCCGCCCATGCCTGCCAAGTGGTCGTGACTACCCTCTTCGGCAATCCTTCCGTTGTCGAGTACAACGATGCGATCTGCCATACGCACGGTAGAAAATCGGTGTGAAATAAAAAGCGCCATCTTTCCGGTTGTCAGTTCAGCAAAGCGGTGAAACACCTCGAATTCACTTCGGGCGTCGAGCGCGGCCGTGGGCTCATCGAGAATCAGAAGTTGCGCGTTTCGCAGGTAGGCACGAGCCAGGGCAACCTTCTGCCATTCTCCACCTGAAAGATCCAGGCCGCCATCGAAACGACCACCCAACATTTGTTCGTAACCTCGCGGAAGTCGGGCAATTACATTATCCGCCATACTCTTCCGAGCTGCCGTCCGCAAGAGCGCCAGATTGTCAACTTCCTCGACGCGCCCTATTGCTATGTTCTCGCGAGCCGTCATTTCATATCGCATGAAGTCCTGAAAGATGACGCCGATCTCATGATAAAGATCTTCGAGACTGTACTCGCGCAGATCCACACCATCAAGCAGGATTTGTCCTTCTGTGGGATCGTAGAGCCGGGTGATCAGTTTCACGACGGTTGTCTTGCCTTGTCCGTTTTCCCCGATCAACGCCACTCGCTCTCCCGGCTGGAGACGGAAATTCAACCCGTCGAGAATGAGTCGAGGACTACCCGGATACCGGAACGAGACGTCACGAAACTCAAATCCGCGCAAGATTGGCCTCGGAGCCGCCAGCCCATTCGGCTTGGACCGAATGGTCGGTTGCATTTCAAAGAACGCGAGCAGGTCAGTCAGGAACAGTGCCTGGTCCGCAATACCGGATAGGGTCGAAAAAATCTGCTGGATATTGCTGCTGGCCTGCAAGATGGCGCCGGAGAGAAAGGTCAGTGTGCCGATGCTGAGCGCGCCCGAGATTGTTCGCCAAATCACGAACACGTACGCCGAGTAGTAACCCATCGTACCAACGAGCGACAAGAATGAGCCGGCAATCAGCCTGCGACGCGACAAGGCGACGTTCTCGTCGTAGATCTCGTCGGAGAGACGTGTGAAGCGCTCGGTGAGAAACTCGTTCAGGCCGAACAGCTTGAGTTCCTTTGCGGCCTCCCGGCTGCCGCCCAGCACGCGCAGGTAATCCAGTTGGCGCCGGATCGGGGTCTGCCGGAAGTTCTTGGCGTAGCCAAGGAATGCAAAATGACTCTCGCCCAGGAATGCCGGAAGTACGCCGGCCACAAGCAGAAGCATGAGCCACGGCGAAAACAGCATGATCGAGATGGACAACGAGACTACGGTCGCGACCTGCTGGACAAGCCGTCCAATCGACTGAATCATTCCCAGGCGGTCGGTCGCCTGTACCCGGGCTCGATCCAGCCGATCATAAAAGACCGGGTTCTCGTAGGCCAAGAGATCCAGTTCAGCCGCGTGTTTCATCACCCGGATGCTGACGTGGCGGGTGTACTTGTCGGCGAGAAGAGAATCCAAATAATCAATAATTCGCGTGAGAATAGTGCCTAGAACAGCTAATCCAAATTCCGCCCCAACCAGCCACCAGAAGCGAGGTTGTACGGCATGATGGGTAGATACTGCATTCACAATGCTGTCGACAATCAGCTTTGTGATCCACAACAATCCCATGGGAAGCAGTGAAGCGAAAACGCGGAAAATCAGCCCTCCCGCCACGACCCTGGGCGCCGATTCCCACACGATTCCCAATACCGGCGGCACATTATGAAGAGCGGCCAGGCGCTCACGCCAGCTGATCCAGAAACTCTCCTCCGCCATAGTCAGAACCTATATCGAGTGTCTCTTGAGGGGTACCGAAAGAAAGGGAACGTTTTGTTGCGTGAGCATAGTTCGTTCCACAGCCCCGTTATAACCATAATACCGGACCCACCTCGATGATGCTATCCCCATGTAACTACGCACCAAAGATGAAAGGCGGTCGTGAGGGCCCGAACGTCGGGGTTGCCGACACTAACCCATGACCGCCTTAACCCGCGTCGAAACCCACCGACACCAGGCGTAGATACGAACTTCCAGAAAGTTAAGGCACGATGCCGATGCCAGGCAATCGGGTGAATACCGTATCCCCATGCGATCAGCCATGAGAAGCCGAAGATCCTTCGATATCGAAGAATGTACCTTTGCCCAAAAGAGTCTCAACTGCCATGACCACTTCACTGCCGCTAGACTTGGTGACTGCTCCGCGAAATCCAGCGTCGCGGGCGGCTCTCGCCAACTCGGCAGATACCTGTTGCACGGTCAATAGGAGCATGGGAGTCAAGGGTGAGATAGCGAAGATTTCCCGCGCGGCCTCGATACCGTTCTTGTTCGGCATCGCCAAATCAATGATGGCTAGATCAGGTGCAAGTTGCTCAGTCTGGGCAATGGCATCGTTGCCATTGGCTGCTTCGCCGCACACTCCCAGCCAGGACGTTCTTCGAGTGTCCTCCGAAGCAACCGCCCGATCGTCACATCATCATCCACGATTAGACGTGATCTCTACGGCACCCAAATTGAGCATTGGCGAATCATGCACGACGCTTGGCTCACGCTCCAATACAGCGCCATCCCGAGAATCGGTGGCGAGAAATGGTAGTAAGCCGGATGCTTTGAGCGAAGGTGGCACGGAACTGGGAATGGAGCGCGACATCGCCTCCCTCTTGATGTTGTTGCCGCTGATCGCGTTCGCCGTAGCTAGCCTTGCCGAACTCACTTTGATTGTTTCTCTAGCGAGAACGCCGGTGAGAGTCATCCACTGGCCGCCGAACTGGCCGATCTGCCAGAGTTCGCCCACTAATTCGTATTCCTTGTCTCCATTGACGTCTCCATTGACGATTGCGTACCTCGAACCGTTGCGCACGCATATTCTGGCGCCGTCGGACGCGTTCTTGTCGGAATCCTCATGTGTAGAAACACAATGCGCGTCGGTGACGATTCCGGAAAAGTTCTGGCCGGGCACAACTGGCTCCACTTGAAGTTCGTCCCCGGTTTGCCCAGAATCGCCAATTGCCGCGGTTACACCGGCGAAGACTGCGGCAAAGACCAGGGACAACGCCAGTGTTGTAAGCAAAAAGCAGGCGATTAGAGTAAACCACGAACGGTCGTGCTGCTTCACGATGCCTCTCAAAGTTGCGTCGGCTATCCGGCTCTTTGTTGAATGCGCCGGTGCAAGGGTTGCCCGAACGTCGTGTGATCCGATTGTGACCGAATGGTCCGCCATGAATTCCATGGAACCGTAGGCAAATTAACGCCTCGGCATACAGCATCGACTTGATGGCAAGTGAAACATTCCGATGCTACTCTGACCTACATGAGAATCGTGACGAAATCGAAAGGACCGTCTATGAATACGTTGCTGAAGACTCTATTGGGTGTTGGCCTTTATTTACTCGAGCGTCCGAACAACGCTACGAAGAACGCGCGTGGCCAGGCCGCTGACCGGATAGAGGATTTACGCGACGCGGCGCAGGAGAAGTACGAAACGGCGACGGACCGAGTCAGAAGGGCGTCCAGAGCCATTCGTGGCGAGGATAACGACATGCTCCGCAACACGCTGTTTTTTGCTGCAGGAATCGGCGTCGGCGTGGGCGTGGGCGTGATTCTCGCTCCTGCCAGCGGCGATGAAACGCGCAGCGCGATAGCGGGCAAAGTCCACGACATGGGCGGCCGAGTCCGGAGGCAGTTCTCTTCGGAAGGCGCAACCGGAACGGCGGGGTGAGTGGGCGAGGCACGCCTTTATCGCAAAATCACGCCATGGCGTGCGTTTTTTGGGGTTGCGGACTGAGTGAAGGAATATCGACCTCTACTACGGTGCCCGGATCGGCGTTAAGCAGCCGCAACTCGCCGCCAAATTCTTTCGCTCGCTGATTCATTCCTCCGATGCCGATGCCGATGCTGCCCGGATGCAGCTCCGCGATTGGATTTTCGATTCCCTTGCCGTCATCTTGTATTTTGACCACGACGCGCTTTTCGCGCTGCGTCAGGGTGACCCAGGCTTTCTGCGCTCCCGAATGCCGATAGACATTGGTTAGAGCTTCCTGAATGATACGAAAGATTGCGGTCTCCAATTCGACCGTCAGGCGCGGGAATTCGGGCGGCTGAACCTCGAGCGAGGTTGCAATGCCGCTGCGCTTGGTAAGACCGTCCAAATACCATTGAAGCGCCGAGAGTAGCCCGACTTCATCCAGTAAAGGTGGATGCAAAAGGTGGGATAGACTCCGGACTTGTTGGATGGCTCGATCAATTGTTTCACTGGCCTCCGTGGCCGCTCGCCGGTTGGATTGGGCGGAGTTTTTTTCGACAATGCCGTCCATCATCATCTTGGCCGCGGCAAGCTCCTGTCCCAGACCATCATGCAGTTCTCGCGCGATGCGGCGCCGCTCGTCATCCTGCATGGTCAGCAGCCGACCGGAAAGGCGTCGGAGCGCGGCCGTGCGGTCATCGACCAGCCGCTCCAACTCGATGGCGCTGTCACGAATCGACTGCTCCAGCAACTTGCTGTCATGGATGTCGGAGCAGGTGCCGTACCATTTCACGATCTTTCCTTCGAAATCCCGGATCGGAACGCCGCGAGCCCGGAACCAGCGGTACTGTCCATGCCTCCCGCGAATGCGGTATTCCGATTCATAGTTCTCACCCGACTGGACGCAGTGCATCCACTGAGCCATGCTGCGCTCCATGTCGTCCGGATGCAGAAAGTCCAGCCAACCGAAGCCATTGGCGGAACCGGTGGCAGCGCCGGTATATTCGTAGAAGCGATCGCTAATATAGTCCCGGGCGCCGTCGGCCTGCCGACTGAAGATGATGTCCGGAGCGGTGCGCACAATCGCGTCGAGTTCCTGGTTCCTTCGCGCCAGTTCAACATTAAGCTGCTGCAGCGTCTCCGCTCTTCTTTCTAATTCATCGGTTCGCTCGGCAACCCGTGCCTCTAAGTCACGATTGAGAGTTTCCAGTTGGTGCGCCTTGCGATGCAGTTCGGCGAATATACTGACCTTCGCTCGTAGCAGCTCGGGAATGACGGGAACGGAAATGTAGTCCATCGCGCCACGCTCGTATCCTTTAAGGCGGTCCAGGTCGGTCAGGTAAACGGCGGAAATAAAGATGATTGCTGTCCTTTGAAATCGTGGATGCTGGCGAATCATGTCGGCCAATTCAAAGCCGTCAAGATCCGGCATACTTACGTCCATCAATACGACGGCGATATCGGTTTTGAGAAGATGTTCCAGAGCCTCCTTCCCCGAGGTTGCCTTGATCAGATTCTCTCCCAGCTCAGCCAGGATTACCTCATAACTGAGCAACTTGGCCGGCTGATCGTCGACCATGAGAATATTGACCTTTTCATTTGCAGTCATCGTGCCCGTGCCTCCATCCGCCATCTGCAAAACACTCTGAATCATGATCGGACGCTATCTGTGAAGCCACATGCGCAGCGCAGAGAGTAGCTGTTCGGTATTGACCGGTTTCGCCAGGTACTCCGACGCGCCGGCTTCGAGACACTTCTCGCGATCGCCCTTCATGGCTTTCGCAGTCAACGCGATTATGGGCAGGCGCCGGAACGAGGCGTTTTGCCGGATGACCTGCATGGTCTCGTATCCATCCATCTCCGGCATCATGATGTCCATCAAGACGATCGCCAAGTCAGAGGTGTGCTCGAGGCTTGCGATCGCTTCGCGTCCCGTTCCAGCGGTCAGCACGGTCATTCCACGGCGCTCCAGCACACTGCTGAGGGCAAAGATGTTCCGAACGTCGTCATCCACCACTAGCACTTTCTTCCCCACCAGAGCGTCATCTGAACGGTGCAGCCGGTCGAGCATCTTCTGCTTCTCCGCGGGAAGGTCGGCTACTACGCGATGGAGAAACAGCGCGGTCTCATCCAGGAGCCGCTCCGGCGACTCCACGCCTTTCACGACCACGCTGCGCGCTAGCCTGTGCAGACGGGCATCTTCTTCCGATGACAGCTCCTTTCCGGTGAACACCACGACCGGCAAGTCGCTAAGTCCGGGAGCGTCGCGCAGGCGCTCCAAAACGTCGAAGCCCGACATGTCAGGAAGGCGCAGGTCCAGCACGACGCAGTCGAATGGGCTCTGGCTGAGAGTAGTGAGCGCTTCGCTGCCGCTGGCTGCGATGGAAACGTCAATGTCGTCATAACCCAGCAGTTCACGGATACTCAACTGCTCCGCCGGATTATCTTCGACTACCAAAAGCCGCTTCCGGCGCGGCGTTGTGTATTGCTTGATACGACTCAACGCGGCTCCCAGTCCCTCGGGCGTGGTCGGCTTGGTCACAAAGGCGAAAGCCCCGCGTGCCAGGCCGTGATGCCGGTCTTCGTCCAGCGTTAGCATCTGAACCGGAATGTGGCGCGTGGCCGGATCCTGTTTTAGATGGTTGAGCACGGTCCAGCCCAGCATGTCCGGCAAGAAGACATCCAGCGACACCGCCGTGGGATGGAATTCGCGGGCCAACGCCAGGGCTTCTGCGCCTTTCATGGCGACGAGCACCTTGAAACCCGTATCGCGAGAAAGATCGCAGAGCACGCGGGCATAGTGAGGATCGTCTTCGACGATCAGCAGGACTGCATCTTCTGGTTGCAGATTCTCACGGTCGTCGGGGACATGTTCGACTGCCGCTTCCGCCGTCCGGACTGCGGACAATTGAAGGGGCGGAGCGATCAATCGGTTCTTCCGATCCACGGTCGTAGCACTGGCTGCGGAAGGACCCACATAAGTCTGGGGCAAATACAAGGTAAAGACACTTCCTCTACCCGGAGTGCTCCGCAACTGAATCTCGCCTCCCAGCAGGCTGGCCAGCTCTCGGCTGATGGCCAGTCCGAGGCCGGTTCCGCCGTACTTGCGGCTGGTGCCGGCATCCGCCTGCTGAAAAGCCTCGAAGATGATACGTTGCTTCTCGGACGGAATGCCGATACCGGTATCGGCAACTTCGAACGCCACGACCGACGCTGCTGCATTGAGGACCGGATGGTCCTCGCTCCAACCGTCGCTGGCAACCGTTACCGAAAGATGCACGCCTCCCTGTTCTGTGAACTTAAACGCATTGGACAACAGATTCTTGAGCACCTGTTGCAGACGCTTAGTGTCAGTAACTAGGCTGCGCGTGAGGTGCGGATCGGAGTGCACCTCGAACGTAAGCCGCCGATTCTCGGCTTCGTGCCGGAATGGGCGAGCGACCATGTCCAGCAGGCTGGCGAAGAAAACCTCCTCGGCTTCCACCGAAACCGTTCCTGACTCGATCTTCGAGAGATCGAGAATGTCGCTGATCAGGTTCAACAGATCGGTTCCGGCTCCGTGAATGGTGCGGGCAAACTCGACCTGCTTTGGAGTGAGATTGCCGTCCGGATTGTCTGTGAGTTGTTGGCCAAGCACCAAGATGCTGTTAAGTGGAGTACGCAACTCGTGAGACATGTTGGCCAGGAATTCGGACTTATACTTGGAAGTCAGCGCAAGTTCTTTTGCCTTCTCTTCCAACGCCCCGCGTGCCTGCTCAATTTCCTGATTCTTGCGTTCGACTTCGACGTTCTGCTCGGCGAGCTGCTGGGCTTTTTGTGCAAGCTGTTCGTTGGTCTGCTGCAATTCCCTTTGCTGGGTTTGCAGCTCGGTGGCCAATTGCTGCGACTGCTTCAATAGCCCTTCGGTCTGCATCGTCGCCTCAATGCTGTTCAGCACAATGCCAATGCTGGCCGTCAGCTGCTCAAGAAACGCGAGATGCGAGGCCGTAAAGCTGTTCAGTGAGGCAAGCTCAATGACCGCCTTAACGTGATCCTCGAAGAGCACAGGCAGCACAATGACGTTTCGGGGAACGGCTGAGAATAAACCGGATCGGATGGGGACCGTATTTTCTGGCAGACCGGTAATCAACATGCGCTTCTTTTCTGCTGCGCACTGTCCGATGAGGCCCTCGCCCAACTTTATGCGCCGCAGATGCCCATCCTGCCCATCGGCAGCGAACGCCGAGAGCAGCACCATGCCAGCTGATTCCTCGGTCTCCATCTGATAGATCACTCCCTGCTGCGCACTCACAAGTGGCGCCAGTTCCGAGAGCAGCTTCTGTCCCACGGTGGTCAGATCGCGCTGGCCTTGCAACATGCTGGTGAAACGCGCGAGATTGGTCTTGAGCCAGTCCTGCTCGGTGTTGCGGTCCGTGGTGAGCCGCAGATTGTCGATCATGGTGTTGATGTTGTCCTTCAGTTCGGCAACTTCGCCGCTCGCTTCCACCTGGATCGAACGGGTCAGATCGCCCTTGGTAACGGCGGTCGCGACTTCCGCGATCGCGCGAACTTGGTTGGTGAGGTTATCGGCAAGCAGGTTCACGTTGCCGGTGAGATCTTTCCATGTGCCAGCCGCACCAGGCACGTTGGCCTGGCCGCCTAGACGGCCTTCCACGCCGACTTCGCGTGCCACCGTAGTCACCTGGTCGGCGAATGTAGCCAGGGTGTCGGTCATGTTGTTGATCGTTTCGGCCAGAGCCGCGACCTCGCCCTTGGCGTTCACGGTTAGTTTCTGGGTGAGTTCGCCGTCGGCTACGGCGGTCACCACTTTGACGATGCCGCGCACCTGCTCGGTGAGGTTAGCGGCCATCACGTTGACGTTATCGGTAAGGTCCTTCCAGGTACCCGCCACTCCGGGCACTTGCGCCTGACCTCCAAGCTTTCCTTCAGTACCCACCTCGCGAGCCACGCGCGTCACTTCCGCCGCGAAAGCGTTGAGTTGGTCGACCATGGTGTTGATCGTGTTCTTGAGTTCCAGAATTTCGCCCTTCACGTCGACGGTGATCTTGCGGGACAAGTCGCCGCGAGCCACGGCAGTTGTCACCTCGGCAATGTTACGCACTTGTGCCGTGAGATTTCCGGCCATCGCGTTTACCGAATCGGTGAGATCTTTCCATGTGCCCGCGACACCTGGGACGTTGGCCTGTCCACCCAATCGGCCTTCGCTGCCCACTTCGCGGGCCACGCGCGTGACTTCTGCCGCGAAGGAGCGTAACTGCTCCACCATGGTGTTGAGGGTTTCTTTGAGTTGCAAAATCTCGCCGCGTACGTCTACCGTGATCTTCTTGGAGAGGTCACCGGTCGCAATGGCCGTCGCGACTTCGGCAATGTTCCGTACTTGACCGGTGAGGTTGCTGGCCATGAAGTTTACGTTGTCGGTGAGATCCTTCCACGTTCCTGCCACACCGGGCACCTCCGCCTGACCGCCAAGCTTTCCGTCGGTACCGACTTCGCGGGCTACACGAGTTACTTCGCCCGCGAAGGCGTTGAGCTGGTCCACCATCGTGTTGATCGTGTTTTTCAGTTCTAGAATTTCGCCTTTCACGTCTACCGTGATCTTGCGTGACAAATCGCCACGGGCCACCGCGGTGGTCACTTCGGCAATGTTGCGGACTTGCCCGGTGAGATTTCCGGCCATGGAGTTGACGGAGTCGGTAAGATCCTTCCACGTGCCGGCCACACCCGGCACGTTGGCTTGACCGCCGAGTCGACCTTCAGAACCCACCTCCCGCGCCACACGCGTTACCTCACCGGCGAACGCATTGAGCTGGTCCACCATGGTGTTGATGGTTTCCTTGAGCAGAAGGATTTCGCCGCTGACGTTTACGGTGATTTTCTTGGAAAGGTTACCAGTAGCGATGGCCGTGGACACCTCGGCGATGTTGCGTACTTGCCCAGTCAAGTTGCTGGCCATCGAGTTGACGGAGTCCGTAAGGTCCTTCCAGGTACCACCCACGCCCGGCACCAGCGCCTGGCCTCCGAGCCTGCCATCAGTACCAACTTCGCGAGCCACACGCGTTACTTCGGAAGCAAAAGATCGTAACTGGTCCACCATGGTGTTGATGGTGTCTTTGAGTTCGAGAATTTCGCCTTTCACGTCCACCGTGATCTTGCGCGACAAATCGCCGCGGGCCACGGCCGTTGCCACTTCCGCAATGTTGCGCACCTGCCCGGTCAGGTTGCTGGCCATGAAGTTCACGTTGTCAGTGAGATCCTTCCACGTGCCTGCCACGCCCGGGACCTGTGCCTGGCCACCAAGCTTTCCTTCGGTACCAACTTCGCGAGCCACACGAGTTACTTCGCCCGCGAAGGCGTTGAGTTGGTCGACCATGGTGTTGATGGTGTTTTTAAGTTCGAGAATTTCTCCCTTCACGTCGACCGTAATCTTGCGCGACAAGTCGCCGCGGGCCACGGCAGTGGTGACCTCGGCGATGTTGCGTACTTGCCCGGTGAGGTTTCCGGCCATGGAGTTGACGGAGTCAGTGAGATCCTTCCAAGTGCCAGCCACACCCGGCACATTCGCTTGTCCGCCCAATCGACCTTCAGTACCGACTTCGCGGGCCACGCGAGTTACTTCGCCAGCGAAGCGGTTCAGCTGATCGACCATGGTGTTGAGCGTTTCCTTGAGCTGCAAAATCTCACCGCGCACGTCTACGGTGATCTTGCGGGAAAGGTCGCCGCTGGCAATGGCTGTCGCCACTTCGGCGATGTTTCGCACCTGGCCAGTCAGGTTGCTGGCCATGAAGTTCACGTTATCGGTGAGATCTTTCCAGGTACCGCCCACTCCAGGCACCTGCGCCTGACCGCCCAGCTTGCCTTCGGTACCCACTTCGCGCGCCACACGCGTTACCTCTCCAGCGAAAGCGTTGCGCTGGTCCACCATGGTGTTGATGGTGTCTTTGAGTTCGAGAATTTCGCCCTTCACATCGACGGTAATTTTGCGCGACAAGTCGCCGCGAGCCACGGCCGTAGTTACCTCGGCAATGTTGCGCACCTGGGCCGTCAGGTTGCCGGCCATGGCATTGACGGAGTCGGTAAGGTCCTTCCAGGTGCCGGCCACTCCGGGCACAACCGCCTGGCCACCGAGCTTGCCGTCGGTACCCACTTCGCGCGCCACGCGCGTGACCTCCGACGCAAATGACCGCAACTGGTCCACCATGGTGTTGATCGCTTCTTTGAGCTGGAGGATTTCGCCACGGACGTCCACGGTAATTTTGCGGGAGAGATCGCCACTGGCCACGGCGGTCGCCACCTCGGCGATGTTGCGCACCTGCCCGGTCAGGTTGCTGGCCATCGAATTTACCGAGTCGGTAAGGTCCTTCCAGGTACCCGCAACTCCGGGCACCTGCGCCTGGCCGCCCAATTTGCCGTCGGTACCCACCTCGCGCGCCACGCGCGTGACCTCCGCTGTGAACACGCCCAGTTGCTGAATCATGGTGTTCACGATGTTGGCTGACCGCAAGAACTCGCCTTCCAGCGGCCGCCCGTCCACGTCTAGCCGCACGGTCTGGGTCAGGTTGCCCTGAGCTACGGCTGCGATGGCGCGGGTCACCTCGGTCGTCGGCCGAAGCAGGTCCTCCACCAGTGTGTTGACCGAGACTTCCATCTCACCCCACGCGCCCCTAGACTCATGAAATCGCGTTCGTTCGCGGGTTCGACCCTCCTTGCCTACGACCTGCCCTACACGTTTTAGCTCCTGCGCCATTTGCTGATTGGCAGCGACAATCTCGTTGAAGGTGTCGGCGATTTTGCCGGCGAGACCCGTCCAGGAGCCCGGTAGACGTACAGAAAAGTCTCCATCGCGCATGGTTTGCAGGCTCGCGAGGATCGCCGTGAAATCAGCTGATGCGGGCGCGGCGGCTACGCGCGAATGCCCATTGTTCTTTCCGCTCGTCTTGGGCGCGCTTTCTATGGTCGCGGTGGCTGCGTTACGGTCATTTCTTTTCATGGTCTTCTTCTTCTTAAATGAACGGAGAGTTAGCCGTTCTATGCAATCCCTGGTGCGGACAATGCGCCGTCCCGACGGAAAAGGTCGCGATCTTCCTCGCCAAATCAGCACGGCGACAAATTAGCCGCACTTTGTGCAGGCATCCATTCCAATGTGTCACAAAACACGGGATAGAACTTCGGCCTTGTTGGATTTCTTATCACGAACGATACAGCTTCGCTCTAGGGTGTTTACTGTAGGCCTTTAGGAGGTTGGGCGGTAAGAGCTAGCCTCAAAGGAGTTAGCCAGACGCCACCGTGATTTAGCAATGATTCGAGAAAGGGGTGGAAGGGAATAGTCCCTCTAGCAGGTTCGCTGGGGGCCTCTTGAGCTGGGATGACTACGAGACGCGGCGGTTTCCAGTCTGCTCGGAACTCTCCTCGCTATCGCGTTATCGTGAATCGTCGCTGCGAGGAGGGTTCTGCTTGGACGGATCCTGCTGGTTCGGGCTGTGTCCGCCTTGGTGGGAGCGATGCTTTTGAGACAGATCCACCATCCCGAGGTCCTTTTCAGTTTCGTTTCCCATGAATTGCTCTGCTCGGACTAGAGCAAAACAGAATGCGTGACTATTAGGGCAGAAGGCAAGCGCCGGTATTTAAAGAGGCGAGGTACAATCCAACGCCTGCCTTCTGCCCCTCGCGTTGGGGCTCTCTGAGGAATAAACTTGTCATTGCGAAAAACCCATCGGGCCGATTCTGTATTTGCCACGGACAGTTCCCGGATGGCGTCAACCAGTCGGTCCCGCTAAGACGTTCCCTAGCCGGAATCAAAAGAAATGTCCAGCGAGTGGGTTTGGGGCTGGAAGTAAGGATTGACCCGGCCAGGGGCAACTGCCGTGGCCGGGTCGATTGGATGCTTGCAATGGATCTGAAATTTAGATTCTGGTGCTGCCTGTGCGCGTCAGGTGTGCAGCGAATGTGCTCACAAACAACACTAGGAAAATGAAAAACAGGAGCTTCGCTATCCCGGCTGCGGCCAGAGCTATGCCGGTGAAGCCAAAGACTGCAGCGATGAACGCAACCAGCAAGAACATCAGTGCCCAGTAGATCATAGTGCCTCCGTTCGAAACTTCTTGTCTGTTGGTTCCGTCCTCCCTAACCTAGATTGCGGCGCAGTGGATGACGATCCGGATTACTCTGTAAAGTCGAATTGAAAAACCTGTAGCAGCGCACCATCGGGAATGATGTGGGAAGGACGAAAGCATCTTTCCCCATGGTGCCAACTCCTACGGATCAGGGTGCCGGCTTCGATCTTTAGACCGGCCCTGTTCCCCATCGGCTGTGCTCCCTGATTCTGTCCTCGAGGAATTTCCACATTAATTTCCTCGGCAATCCCTCCAAGCACCTCGTCCGCTACCTTTTCCTCTTCCTGTGTCTTCTCGAGAAGGGCCGCAGATGGTGTCGCCGAGCAGACTGGCATACCTCCGCACGCAGCCGTATCCAGCCATTTCGTAATGTTCAACCGCTGGGCGGCGGCGATCAGAGCGGCGTCCTTCACTCTATCTTCCATGTCCTCCTCGATAACTGCGCTGCCTTCCTTCCCCCATCCTTCCATGGCCTTACACTTTGGGCGCTTCGCCTTCTCTCCCATTCCCTCGAAAATGGTTTCAATGCGTCGAGCGTGCTCTTTGGTTTCTCGAGATGCTCCTCGAAAGCTCCACGACGCAGTTCTGCCGAGGAAGATGCCTTCGCCATCTTCGGCAAAGCTTTGATCAATTGCTATTCCGCGTCATACAAGTCTTTGGAATTGTTCCAGATAGAGATCATTTAGAGAATTGACTTTCACTTTTGCGTCTCCAGGAAATAGATAGTGGAACGATTTAAGACAACCCGGACATGGCACTACAGATCGACCACGCTCATGAGCGGCGTCCACCCCGCTGAAGAGGGCGAGAAGCAGGAGCCAGCATTGTTCGGCCAGCTCCTGCTCGATAGGTAGGCACGCTGAGGGAACATTCCATGCGGGCAGTTTAGGGTCGTTAGTCACGAGCGGACAATCCCACCGACTCTGTACTCTTCGTAAGGATTCTCTGTAGCAAGTTGCTTGGCTCAGACAAGGGAATCTAGAGCACAGGATTGCGGGAATAAAACAGAAAGAGAATGGCGCCGTAAAACAAATGGCGTAGAGTTTAAGGAAAAACGAGTATTACGCTTTGGCGCACCATCCATCCGATACAGCAACATCTAAAAACGCCTACAGGCTGCACCGGATAGACCAATTCCGTTTTCGACTCTACTCTCCACAATGTGAATGCGACGAAGGCAAGTTTTCGATCGACATCAACTGGACTTGAGACTGGAAAGGAGACTCCGGTGAACAGCGACTCTGCTAGCGTGGGCACAGTTCCTCTGGATCCCAATGTTGTGAAGCGCGCCCAACAGGGCGACTCCGATGCGTTTGCCGCGTTATTTCACGCGCACAAGGCACGGATCTACTCCGTATGTTTGCGCATGACCAACAATGCCGGCGAAGCGGAAGATCTCACCCAAGACGCGTTCTTGCAAGTGTTCCGCAAGATCGCCACCTTTCGTGGAGACTCTGCGTTTTCGACATGGCTTCACCGCATTGCGGTAAACACGGTGCTGATGCACTTTCGCAAGAAGTCGTTAAGCCAGGTTTCTCTGGATGAGCCCTACAGCAACAGCGACGGCGCAAAGGTACGCCGCGAATATGGGACCAGAGACAATCGTCTCGCAGGTTGCGTCGATCGAGTGGCATTGGCGTCCGCGATCAAAGAGCTTCCCCACGGTTACCGGACAATTTTCTTGCTGCACGAAGTCGAGGGCTACGAGCATCAGGAAATTGCCGAGATGCTCGGCTGCTCGGTAGGAAATTCAAAGTCGCAACTCCACAAAGCGAAGTTGCGAATTCGTGAGTTGCTGGCGCGTTCGGAAGCCCGGCCTGCAACCACGAAGACGGAGCGTTCGCGCACCCAACCCGCAAGACCACTCTTTGAGACATGGGACTGGGCCATTGACGATTTAGCTCTGCCCACCGCTCCGGGAATGCCCCAACTGGCAGGACCGGCCATATGAGCTCGCAAACTAAGG
>Ga0210401_10000409_pt1 | contig 53542 bp, 55 predicted proteins | sample IncBWH32MmetaG_FD_150866 | JGI IMG/M metagenome (GOLD analysis project Ga0210401, IMG submission 150866) | Forest soil microbial communities from Barre Woods Harvard Forest LTER site, Petersham, Massachusetts, United States - Inc-BW-H-32-M | ecosystem: Environmental > Terrestrial > Soil >...
TGCGATCTGGCACTTCACACTGTATCTCGCTGCCGAAAACATCGAGTACGACGAAATCGCGCACGTGCTAACTATGTCGTCCGCCCATACCGCCCAGGCATGTCAGGTCTCGGGCGATCGCCTGGCCAAGGCCATCGTGTTGCGTCGCGACGGCGGCTACATGCTCGCGGTGCTGCCGGAGTCGCATCACCTGAGCCTGGCGGATCTAAGGGCGAGATTCGGTGACGATATCGCCATGGCCGCTGAAAGCGAGATCGATCGGCTGTTCGCGGACTGCGCGCACGGGGCGGTTCCCGCCGCCGGCATCTGCTATGGGCTCGACGTTATCGTTGATGACAGCATCCAGATGCAGCCCGAGATCTATATAGAAGCCGGCGATCATGAGACGCTGCTTCATCTCGGTCGTGCGCAATTCGCACGCCTGACCGCCAATGCCCAGCGCGGCCGCATCAGTGCGCACGACTGACGCGGCATGATGGCGGGACCATCTGTCGACGTGCGCTGATTGCGGCGCAGCACACATGCGGTCGCGCCCGATCTGTTGTATAATTGCAGGCGAGGGGGCTGCTGCCTTGCAAGGGAGGTCCTCCATGAAAGTCAAGGACATGATGCACAAGGGCGTCGATTGGGTCAGCCCCGATACCCCAATCACCGAAATCGCGAAATTAATGCAAGGGCACGACATCGGCTGCATTCCGATCGGGCAAGACGACCGACTGATCGGGATGGTGACGGATCGCGACATCGTCTGCAAAGGTCTTGCGAGCAAGGACTTCAACTCTGCGCGCACCACGGCGCGGGATGTAATGACCGAAGGCATCCACTGTTGCCGGGAAGACGACGATCTGGCGAAGGCGGTGCATCACATGGAGACGCTGAAGATCCGCAGGCTACCTGTCATCAACAAGAGCAAACGGATGGTCGGCATGATCAGCCTGGGAGATGTTGGCCACTTTGCCGGTGGCGATCTCCTGTCCCAATGCGTGAAGAGCGTGTCGGCTCATCACCATTGAGGCGAGGCCGGTCTGCTGGAAACGACTGGCAGATCGGCCAGCACATGGTCTGTCATCAAACCGTGCCAAAAACCGAAATGGCGCGCTCGGAGAACCTCGAAGTTTTCGATTATCGTATTGAAAATAAAGAAAGTTCTATCTGCGTTGAAAGGGGAGGGACAAATTGGGGGACAGGTCGTGCCGCGAGTCGCGGCGCCGCTTGCAGGAATTTTTATTAGCGACGTTAAGGGATAATGGTGCGTCGATTTTCACGAGGGCGTGATGTAACCGCCCGTTAGCGGACGCCGACGAAATGCCATTCAATGGAATCAAGAACGCGCGCGATCGCGCCGACCTGCTCGCCTTCCTCAAGGAAGCGACCAAACCGGACGCCGCCCCGCAGCGGAACGCTCAAGCGCAAATGGGCGGCATGGGAGGCATGATGGGTGGCATGGGCAGAATGATGGGCGGCGGCGGCGATTCCAACCTGAAGAGCCTCGACCCGGCCAGGCAGGTCAAGGCCATCACCTATTGCCACGACAGCTATCGCGTGACCACCGCCAACGGAAAGACACGGCATTTTTGGGAGCGCAACCTCCGCTTCATGACCGACTCCAGCAAGGACGGTCCGGAAAGCGGCGCGCCCGCGATCAATCCGGCCGGCATGCTGGGTGACCGGGCCGCCGTGATCTTCGCTGCGCCGGAAGAGATCACCAAGTTGATCGAAGCACGATGCTGAATAGCGCCGCCATCGGGGATCATTGCTCCGGAAACGGCGTTGGTGAGTACCTACGGCGCTCGTCGAGCTTCGATTCCAAGTTCAAAATTGCCAGTAGTGACGTCACCGGTCCGCACAGGAGTGCGCAATGGGGTTCTATAACGACTTTATCCTACCAAGGCTCATCAATCTTGCGATGCGCAACAAAGAGCTTCGGCCGTTTCGTGAGCGTGTGGTCGGCGCGGCGGAGGGCAGAGTGCTGGAGATCGGCGTCGGCTCGGGAATGAACCTGCCGTTCTACCGCGCACCGGTGCGGGAGGTTTTGGCACTGGAACCTGCGCCGCGGCTTTTGACCATGGCCAAAAGCGCGTCACGAACGACCGCCATGCCGGTCAACTTTCTCGAGGCTTCCGCCGAGGCCATTCCGCTCGACGAGTACAGCGTCGACACCGTCGTCATGACCTGGACCTTGTGTTCGATCCCGCAGGCCGCAACGGCGCTCGCAGAGATGCGGCGCGTGCTACGCCCGGGCGGCAAGCTATTGTTCGCGGAGCACGGCCAGGCACCCGACGCCTCCGTGCGTCGCTGGCAGGATCGGTTGACGCCGGCCTGGCGATATATCGGCGGCGGCTGTCATCTCAATCGCCCGATTCGCTCCATGATCGAAGCGGCGGGTTACCGCATCGATCGGATCGAGACGGGTTATATCCCGGGACCAAAGCCGATGACGTTCATGTATGAAGGCAGTGCGTCGCCAACATGATGACAGGGCGGCCTGTGAAAGCCGATCGGCGTTTCTCGCCGCAAGCACGCGCACGCGCGGGATATCACGCTACCAGCGATCGCCCACCTATACTCTGAGGACGTCGGCTGATATGCTGCGGTTCTCAAGCCGCAGTCCGCCAGCCGTTCAAGGCTCGGAGCGGCGCGGCTTCTGCATTTTGACGCTGAAGAGGATCATCAAACAACCGCATAGTGACCTGACAACGCAACGGGAGGTGTGCCATGGCTGCATCTGACTGGCGTCTTGAAGGCGAATGGATCAAGAACTGCAATTGCGCGTTCGGCTGTCCCTGCGATTTCAATGCCCTTCCGACTCACGGCTCGTGCAAAGGGCTGGTCGGCATGAGGATCACCAAAGGACATTTCGAGGGCACCAAGCTCGACGGTCTTATTTTCGCGGCCACCGTCGATTTTCCCGGAGCGCTGCATGAGGGCAACGGGCAGATGCAGCCGATCATCGACGAGCGCGCCACGCCGGAACAGCGCCAGGCGCTTTTCAACATCATGTCCGGCAAGAATTCGGCCGAAGGTACGCTATTCCAGATCTTCAGCCTGATCGTGACCAAAATCCATGATCCGCTGTTTGTGCCGTTCGAGTTCTCATTCGACAAGAACGGACGCGTCGCGCGTGTCGTCGCCAAGGGCGTGCTGGAGACCGAGGTCGAGCCAATCAAGAACCCGGTGACGGGGGCTCCGCATCGCATTCAAGTTGTGATGCCCGAGGGCTTTGAGCACCGCTCCGCCGAAGTTGCCTCCGCCAACATCCACTCGACCGGGGCCATCAAGTTCGACACCAAAGGCACGCACAGCTCCCTCGCCAATGTGGTGCAGACACCTCAGGGCGTCGCTTAATGCTGCGTTGAACGTGGGCCTTTCAATTTGCCGCATCGGCAAGCCGAGATGAGGCTATGACCGAGACATCTGCGCTCGAAAAAATGCTGCGGCACGACCGCCTGATCGTTGCCATCGGGCTTGCCGCAGCCGTGGCACTGGCCTGGGCTTATCTCGCCGCCGGTGCCGGTATCGACATGAGCATGTCCGGCATGGAGATGGAACCGATGCCGTGGTCGGCTTTTGACGCCGCGCTCATGTTCGCCATGTGGTGGGTCATGATGATTGCCATGATGGTGCCGAGTGCTACCCCGATGCTCCTGCTGTTCACGGCAATCAAGCGCAATCAGCAGGCATCGATCAGTCCCGCTACGGAAGCCTGGGTCTTTCTCGGTGGCTATTTGCTGATATGGGCGGGTTTCAGCGTGGTCGCGACCTTCGCGCAGTGGGGGCTCGAACGCGCCGGGCTGTTATCGATGGGGGCAGCCAGCACCAACGCCAGGTTTGGCGGGGTCATTCTGCTTGCCGCAGGGCTCTACCAATTCACGCCCATCAAAAGCGCCTGCCTTCGCTTCTGCCAAAGCCCGGTGCTATTTCTGAGTCGGCACTGGCGACCGGGCGCTGCCGGGGTTTTACGCATGGGACTTCGGCACGGCGCTTACTGCCTCGGCTGTTGCTGGTTTCTCATGCTGCTGCTGTTCGTCGCTGGCGTCATGAACCTTGTCTGGGTTGCCGGCATTGCCCTCTATGTCGCATGCGAGAAGTTGCTGCCGCTCGACCAGCGTCTCAGCCACGCCGCCGGCGCGGTCCTTATCGTAGCGGGAGCGATCGTTCTCGCGCGTGCGACTTGAGACCTTAAGGCCAAAATTCCATAGCCATGACAGAACAGATCCTACGTGCACTCGAGATGGCGTTCGCTATGGGATGGCAAATCCTGTGGCCACTTGTTCTCGGCTTCACCCTGTCAGGCGTCGTGCAGGCGGTCGTCTCCCATCAGGAAATGGCCCGACTCCTCCCCGACGATCTGCCGGCCACCATCGCAAAAGCGCTGGGGCTCGGCGCCGCATCGTCATCGTGTTCTTATGCGGCGGTAGCCATCGCCCGCGCGTTGTTCCGCAAGGGTGCCGATTTCACCGCGGCGATGACGTTCGAGATGGCCTCCACCAATCTCGTCGTCGAGCTTGCCCTTATCATGCTGGTGTTTTTGGGCTGGCAGTTCACGCTGGCTGAATTTGTCGGCGCGCCGATCATGGTCGCGCTATTGGTCGTTCTGTTTCGATCATTTCTCAACCGCAAGATGCTCGACGAGGCGAGGGAGCAGGCCGACAAGGGTCTGACCGGCCGGATGGAAGGCCATGCCGAAATGGATATGTCGGTCAAGGGTGACGGCACGCTTTGGCAGCGGATCACGTCGGAACAAGGTTTTACCGCGATCAGCCATTATTTCGTGATGGATGTGGCTTCGGTCTGGATGGACATCGCAGGCGGCCTTTTGATTTCCGGTGCGCTGGCTGCCTGGGTACCGGCCAGTTTCTGGCAGTCGTTCTTCGTCGTCGACCACCCATTGCTCGCCAAGCTGTGGGGACCGATCGTCGGGCCACTGGTGGCGGTGATCTCGTTCGTATGCTCGGTCGGCAATATCCCGCTCGCTGCGGTGCTGTGGAACGGTGGCATCAGCTTCGGCGGCGCCATCGCCTTCGTCTTTGCCGATCTGATCATTCTCCCTATCCTCAACATCTATCGCAAATATTACGGAATGAAGATGGCCGCCTTCCTGTTCGCGACATTCTACGCGGCCATGGCCGGTGCCGCGCTGATCGTCGAACTTGTGTTCGGCACGCTCGGTCTCGTCCCGGCCGAGCGCAACGCGCGCGTAGTCGATGCCACCATAGCTTGGGACTACACGAGCTGGCTTAACATCGCCTTTCTCATTCTCGCGACCGCGCTGATTTGGCGTTTCTTCACCACGGGAGGCCTAGCGATGTTGCGCATGATGAACAAGCCGGCCGCGATGGATCATGCTCACTAGAACATTGCTCGTTCTGGCTAGAGTTAGATTAGGACTGGACCGAGACAACGGCTGAGAACAAAACCAGTTCAGTGCGACGTTGTTTGTCGTCAGACGTCGCACGACCGGTCACGCCGGAGGTGGCAGGTCCGTTTTTCGCGCGTCAATTTGGCTCAGAAATGGGCGCCAGAAAGAACGCCCTTAGGCGGTTTTTCTTTCCCTCCGGATGACGATGGAGTTCCAAGGGGGGAGAGGGAAACGCGTGAATCGCCCCCCCCCCGCTACCAAGCGCTACGATCTTGCGCGCCAAACTACGATTTTCTACGAACGCGTTCGCCAGGTGGTAGCGCCCTAAGCAGTTCACCGCGACGCACGCCATGTTACGAGCGTCGCCGTATGAGCGGTTATGGAACGAGAAGCTGGCCGATAAAGAATGAGTAGGAGCGGTGTCGGCCCTTGCTGAAACCAAGCGCCTACTACTCAATTGGGCCCAGCTTGATGCAAAGCCTGCAATGCTTGATCCAGACTCTGGACCAGCAGGTCGGCGTGATCGGTGCCGAACACCAGCGGCGGCCGAATCTTGAGAACATTGGCATGTGGCCCGGCGGCGCTGATCAGTACGCGACGCTCGCGTAGTGAGTTGACGATCCGTGCGCTCTCAGCCGCAGCGGGAGCCCCGCTGGCATGCCGCAGTTCGACGCCGATGAACAGGCCAGCGCCGCGCACCTCGGCAATCAACGCGTGTTGGACCTGCAACTGCCGAAGTTGATTGAGAAGGTAGGCTCCGGTGCGCCGGGCGTTTGCCATTAGCGCCTCGGACTCGATTACCTCGAGCACGGCGATTCCAGCGGCAGCGGAAACCGGGTTGCCTCCAAAGGTGTTGAAATAGCGCGACCGCGTGCCGAACTCGGCCAGGAACTTAGGGCGCGCTGCCATTCCGGCGACCGGATGACCATTTCCCATCGGCTTGCCCATCGTGACCAGGTCGGGAATGAGACCGTGGCGGGCAAAACCCCACATATGCTCGCCGGTGCGGCCGAAGCCGGGCTGCACTTCGTCGGCGATGAACAGGCCGCCGGCCGCCCGTATCGCGTCGACCGCCGGGCGCAGGAAACCGGGCGGGTCGGCGAACACGCCGTCACTTGAGAAGATGGTATCGACCAGGAATCCCGCCGGGCGAATCCCGCTTCGCTTCATGTTATCAAGGGCATTGCGAACATGACGCGCAAGGAGTTCGCCGGCGTCATCGCCGGCCCGGCGTGGTGCGGGCACGAGCCGCACGTGGCTGTCCTTTACCTGGGGAAGCCCGAGCGAGGGCGAAAGTTCGGCCAGTGCAACGGTGACGCCGTGATACGCCGTTTCCGTCACGATAAAACCAGTACCGCCGGTGCAGGTTCGCGCGACGCGCATGGCCAGGTCATTGGCCTCGCTGCCGGTGCAGGTGAACATGATGTGGCCGATCTCGGCCGGGAAGGTCGCCAGCAGCTTTTCGGCATAATCGAGCACGGTCTCGTGCAGATAGCGCGTATGGGTATTGAGCAGGGCCGCTTGTTGAGCGATCGCTGCGACGACGTGGGGGTGACAGTGCCCGACGGAGGCCACATTGTTATAGGCGTCCAGGTAGCGATTGCCGGCGGGATCGTAGAGCCACACGCCATCGCCCCGGACAAACTGCACCGGCTGTTCGTAGAACAAGCGATAGGCGGGTCCGAGCAGGCGATTTCGCCGCGCGATGGCGTCCTCGGTGGAGGCAAACGCGTCGTTTGCGGCCATCTGCTTCACTCCAAATTGCAGGCGCGTCGGATCTGCTGCATCGCCGCTGCCCGTGAGAGTTTTGCCATCCGGCTGAGGCGCGCCCAGGCTGGTTGGTGGTTGCGCAGGATATAGGCGCGGTTTTCGGGGTAGCGAGCGGCGCGCCAGCTGCTTATCACGATGGTCGTGACCATGCGGGTAGCCATGAGATCGTACAGTACCTCGGATTCGTTGGCATTCAACGGCGTGACCGCATGATAGGCCGCGATCATGTCGCATGCGGGGGCGAGTGGATCATCGCTGTCGGCCACCTGGTAGGCCGCGGTGATCGCGAGATCGTTGACCCGGGCCGTTGAGGCAAGGTCGCCAAAATCGATGATCCCGGTAATGCGTTCGCTGTTGGCGGGATCAACCACGACGTTATGTGGATTGAGGTCGTTGTGAACAGCCTGCCTGGGCAGGTTCACCAGTATTGGAAGGACGTACGCCTCGAAGCGATCCAGAAATTGCTCGACCGGACCACGCCGTTCCAGCGCGACGGCGTCGACCAGCGAGCGCAATTCGGCGGCGTGCTGCAGATCCCAGAGCAATTTGTGATTGGCTGCGGGGTGGCTGAAATCACGAAGCCCCCGCGCCAACCGTGCGGCGCATTGGCCGAGATCGCGCCGCAGCGCGGTGGACGCCTCGACCGCATGCATCGGAACTCCGGCCATAAAGGACAACAGGCGCATCACCCGGATCGAGCCGTCATCGAAGCTGATGTCGAGTTCCTGCGCACCATTCCGCGCCGGGAAGATGCGCGGGATCGGCAAGTTAGGATCGGCGGCGGCGAGGTGAACCAGCGCCTGAGTCTGCAGGTTGGTTACCGCGCGGTCTTCGGCGGGATTGGCGATCTTCAAGACATAGTCGCGGCCATCCAGTGTTCGCAGTCGAAAATTCTGGTCGCGCTCGCTGTCGAGCCGATGTGCGGTGGCGGGCAGGTCGTAATGTTCGGCAGCCAGTTTTTGCGCGAGCGATTCCGGAATGGCAGACGCCGCGCGCAGGCCGTCGATCGGATGTGCGGCATCAATGGTGGGCGAGGGGTCAGGCACCGGAAAATCCTTCGGTGTGCGTTTAGTAGCCGCGATCGCGGTCGATCGCGAAGGGCGGTCGCTGGCCGATCCGTATCGCGTCGGCGGTAGCGATCAGCGTATCCGCGACGGCTTCGATACGCACCTCGCAGGCGTCGTGCGGCGTAATGACGATTTTGGGATGGCTCCAGAACGGGTGTTCCGCTGCCAGCGGCTCGGTCGCGAACACGTCCAGCGCTGCGCCGTCGAGCTGACCGCTTTCCAGCGCGGCAAGCAGGTCTTCGTCGACCAAATGTTCGCCGCGACCGACTTGAATGAGATAGCTACCGCGGCGCATCCTGCCAAACCGTTCGCGGTTGAGGATGCCCTGGGTTTCCGGCGTGAGCGGCAGCAGGTTCACCAGCACTTCGGTTTCGCCAAGCATGGCATTTAGCCCCGCTTGCCCGTGGAACCCCCTGATGCAAGGCGGAGTAAGCTTCGCGCTCCGGCTCCAAACCATCACCGAGAAGCCGAGCGCGGCGAGGTCTGCGGCAACTCTCTGGCCGATTTCGCCGTAACCGAGAATGGCGACGGGTACGTCCTGCGCGGCACGCTGCGGGACGCGTTGCCAAATTCGGTCGCGCTGCTGATCCAGATAGCTCCTGAAACGTCGCTGATGCCAGATTACGTGCCAGGTCACGAAGCCCGACATCATCTGCGCCTGCGCCGGGTCGACCACGCGGATGACGTCGATGTCGGGCCGCAGGCTGGGACAGGCGATGATGTTGTCGACACCGGCGCCGATCGAACACACGGCCTGCAGATTGGGATAATGCTCGAAAGCGTCGTCCGGCGGATGCCACGCCACCGCCAAGCGAACATCCTTGTCCAGGCTCTTAGGACGATGATCGACGATCTCGATGCGATCGCCGATCTGCCTCGATGCTGTGCCGAGGTAGCGGCGTAGATCGAGCCTCGTGGAGACAACGGCGCAGCGCATCGCTCAGGCCGCCTTCGACGACGCTATCTGGCCGGGCACGGCGGCAAGCAGCTCGCGCGTGTACGGGTGTTCCGGCGCCGAGAACAGCGCGGCGGCGGGTCTGAGTTCGACGATGGTGCCGCGCTGCATCACTGCGATTCGATCGCAGATCTGTGCCGCCACCCGCAGGTCATGGGTGATGAACAGCATCGACAGGCCAAGTCGCGTCTTGAGGTCTTCGAGCAGGTTCAGCACCTGCGCCTGCACGGATACGTCGAGCGCGGAGACGGCTTCGTCGGCGACGAGGATCTCCGGATCGAGCGCCAGCGCACGTGCGATCCCGATGCGTTGGCGCTGGCCGCCGGAGAATTCGTGTGGAAAGCGTTCCATGGCGCTTTCGTTGAGGCCGACCAGACCCAGCAGTTCACGAGCGCGCTGTCGTGCCGTCGTCGCGTCGATGCCATGCGCGATCGGGCCGTCCGTGATGATATTGCCGACCTTCCGGCGCGGATTGAGCGAGGCGAACGGATCCTGAAACACCATCTGGATGCGGCGACGTTGCTCGCGCAATGCCTTGCCGTTGATCCGCGTCAGATCGGTATCGCCGAGGCGGACGGTGCCGCGGTCCGGTTCGACCAGGCGCATGATGAGGCGGGCGATCGACGACTTGCCGGAGCCGGATTCGCCAACAAGGCCAAGGGTCTCCCCCTGAAAGATGTCAAAGCTGACTTCCTTGGCGGCCTGCACGCTGCGCCTCGGCTGAAACCAGCCGCCGTCGCTGACATAGGTTTTTTCCAGACCGATCACCTCGACGGCCTTCCGACGGTCGGACGGGGCAGGGCGCGACGGCGGCTGCATCTTCGGAACTGCGGCCAGCAGTGCGCGGGTGTAGGGATGTTGCGGACGCAAGAGCACATCGTCGGCGGCGCCCTGTTCGACCACCTTGCCGTGCTGGAGCACGACGACGCGGTCGGCGATATCGGCGACGACGCCGAAATCGTGGGTGATGAACATCACCGCCATGTTGCGGCGCCGTTGCAGGTCGCGGATCAGCTTTAGAATTTGTGCCTGCGTGGTGACGTCGAGGGCAGTGGTCGGCTCGTCGGCGACCAGCACGGCCGGCTCGAGCGCCAGCGCCATGGCGATCATCGCGCGTTGTCGTTGGCCGCCCGAGAGCTGATGCGGATAGGCCCGCACACTTCGCTCCGGGTCGGGCAGGCCGACTTCGCGCAGCAGGCTGATGGCCTTCTGCATGCGCTCCTTCGGCGTCAACAGGCCGTGGGCCTCGAACATCTCGGCAATCTGGTCGCCGATCCGCATCAGGGGGTTGAGCGCCGTCATCGGTTCCTGAAACACCATGGCGATACGGCGACCGCGCAAGCCGATCCAGGCTTCCTCGTCCAGCGTCAGCAGGTTCTGCCCGCCAAAGCTGATCTCGCCGGCTTCGGCAATCACGGTGTCGGGCAGCAAGCCCATCAGCGCATGGGCGCACATTGACTTGCCGGAACCGGATTCGCCGACGATGCAAAGGATCTTGCCGGCGGTGAGATCGAACGACACGCCGTCCACGGCGTACGCGCGATCGCCGCCCTTGGGCAGCGCCAGCTTGAGATCCCTGATGGTGACAGCTGCATCGGACATGCTCAGCGCCCATCCTTGTTGAGACGTGGGTTCAGCGCGTCGTTGAGACCTTCGCCGATCAGGTTCAGCGCCAGCACGGAGATCAGGATTGCGATGCCGGGAAACACGGTGATCCACCAGGCTTGGCGAATAACGGTGCGGCCGGCGCCGACCATGTAGCCCCACGACATCAGGTTTGGGTCGCCAAGGCCGAGAAAGGACAGCGAGGATTCCAGCAGGATCGCGGTCGCTACCATCAGCGATGCCAGCACGATGACGGGCGAGAGCGCGTTGGGAAGGATTTCGCGCCAGATGATCCAGCTGTTGGTTTGTCCGGTCACGACCGCCGCCTGGACATATTCGCGGGTACGCAACGACAGCACCTCTCCGCGCACCAACCGCGCCACCGGCGGCCAGCTCACGATCGCAATCGCAATGACGATCGACACGATCGACGGCTGCAGCACCGCGACCAGCACGATCGCCAGCGCAAAGCTTGGGACGGTCTGGAAGAACTCGGTGAAACGCATCAGCGCGTCGCCGACGCGGCCGCCGAAATAGCCGGCCATGGCGCCTACGGGAATGCCGACGGCGAGGGCCGCCAACGTCGAGACAAGGCCAACCAGCAGCGAAACGCGGGCGCCATAGATGATTCCTGCCATGACGTCGCGGCCGAGCGCATCGGTTCCGAGCGGCAGGCCGGCCATCGTGAACGGCGGCAGGAACGGCCGCTGCACCATGCGCCACGGTGAGGTCGGAAACAGCAGCGGGCCGAACACCGCGACCGCGATCGCGATTGCGAGGATCACAAGACCAATCACTCCGCCGGGGTTGCGCAGCATGGTTCGCCAGAATTGCTTCATGCTGCGAACTCGATGCGGGGATCGACCGAACGGTAGATCAAATCGGTGATGAGATTGAACGCCAGCACCATCGCCGAACACACAACGAAAACGCCGAGCAGGAGGTTATAGTCGCGCTGCAGCAACGCCTCGTACATCAAGCGGCCGATGCCGGGCCAGGCGAAGACGGTTTCGGTGAGCACCGCGCCGCCGACCAGCGTACCGGCCTGCAGGCCCGCCAGCGTTACAACCGGCAGCAGGGCGTTGCGCAGCACGTGGCGGCGCTGGATCACGGCATCGCGCAAGCCCTTGGCGCGGGCGGTCTTGACGAAGTCGAGCCGTTTGACCTCGAGCATCGAAGCACGCGTCATGCGGGCATAGGTCGCCATGAAGAACAGGCCGATCGTCGTCGCCGGCATGATCAAATGGGCGCCCACGTCCATCACGTGAGCGAGTCCCGTATAGTTCGCGCCCACTGTCTCGTAGCCAAAGCTTGGCAGCCAATCCATCGCGACCGAAAACAGCAGGATCGCCATCAGCGCGATCCAGAACAGCGGCGTGGCGTAAAAGATCAGCGCCAATATTGTGATTGCGGTGTCGGTCCAGCCGCCGGCCCGGCGCGCGGCCAGCGTTCCGAACAGGACCCCGAACCCCAGTGAAATCACAAAGGCGGTTCCGGTCAGCAGTAGCGTGGCCGGAAACCGTTCGAGGATCAGTTTCGAGACTGGCATCTGCTGGCGGAAGGAGAATCCGAGGTCGAAAGTCGCGATGCCCTTGACGTAAGTGTAGAGCTGCACCGGGAGCGGCTTGTCGAGGCCGAACTTCTCGCGGAGCTGGGTGACGAAGATCTTGTCGCCCGCGCCGGCTTCACCGGCCATCACCAGCGCAGGGTCGCCGGGCGCCATCCGGATCAGGAAGAAGTTCAGCACGACGATCGCCAGCAGAACGACGACGGCCTTGCCAATTCTCTGCGCAATGAATGCGAGCATCACGGATTTCCGTTGCAGTCGGGGCAGGGTGTTCGGGCATCCAACCGCGGCGATCGCCAAAGCGCGGCCGCGGCTTCGTGTTCGGGGACTATTTGTCGATCCAGGCGTCGCGGAAGCCGTCATTGACGCCGATCGCGGTCGTGATCAGATTCTTGACGTTGCAGCGGGTGAGGGTCGGGAACTGCAGTTCGAGCAGCCATGCCACCGGGACGTCGTTGGTCAGGATCTTCTGCGCCTTGGCGTAGATTTCCGCGCGCTTGGAGTCGGGGAAGGCGACCGCGCCGTCGGCGAAGAGCTGATCGATCTCGGGGTTCGAATATCCCTCGACATTGTTGAACGGCGAGCCCTTGACGATCTGGCTCGAGATGTAATTGCGGCCGACGCCGAGGGCGGGATCACCATACTGATAGACATAGGTGAAGGCGATGTCGTAATCCCACTCGGATGTCTTCTGGTTCCAGCCGGGGACGTCGGTCGAAATCATTTCGACGTTGATGCCGACGTCCTGCAGATTCTGCTTCACCGCCTCGGCCCAGCGCTGCCAGGTTTCGCCGTAGGGCAGCGGCAGCAGGCGGACCTTCTCGCCGTTGTAGCCGGCCTCTTTCAGCAGGGCTTTCGCCTTGGCCGGGTCGTAGTCGTATTTCGAAACGGCATCCGTGTAGTACTTGATGGAGGAGCCGGATGGACCGGTCGCGACCTTGCCGAGGCCGTTCCAGATCACGTCCTTGGCGAAGTTGCGGTCGAGGGCGAACATCACGGCCTGACGGAATTTCTTGTTCGCGGTCGGGCCCGAGCGGTTGTTGAGCCACAGCCACGAGTGCGGGCTGAAGAATTCCCAGCCGGCGCCGCTGACGCAGACGTTCTTGAGCTTGGTCAGCCGAGGTATGTCGAAGTTCTCCACCGAGCCGCCCGGCAGCACGTCGACCTTGCCGGTTTCGAACGCCACCGATCGCGCCGCGGCGTCGGGAATGACGTGCCAGTAGATCTCGTCGATATAGGGCTTGCCCTTGATGTAGTAGTTCGGATTCTTCACGAGATGGATGAACGAGCCCTTCTGCCATTCCTTGAACATGAACGGCCCGGTGCCAATGGGCGTGTTGTTCGCCGGATTGGTCTTGAAGTCGGTTCCTTCGTAGATGTGCTTTGGAATCATCGGCATCGAGCCGACCTCGAAGATGCCGAGGAACGGGCCGAACGGCTGCTTCAGCGTGAACACGACGGTGGAGTCGTCGGGTGTTTCGATCTTGTCGAGTTGGACCAGGTTGCTGCGGAGCCGCGGATGGGTCTGCTTCAAGAATTCGATCGAGAACACAACGTCAGCCGAGGTGAACCGCTTGCCGTCATGCCAGGTGACGTCTTTCCTGAGTTTGAAGGCGTAGACCTTGCCGTCCTCGCTCACCGTCCAGCTCTCCGCCAGGCCCGGCAGCGGCTCCAGCTTCGGACTGTAGCGCAGCAGGCCCTCATAGATATTGCCCGCGACCATCTGGGTCGGACCGTTCTGGACCAGACCCATCATCAGGCCGGGAGGCTCGGGCTGGATCACGGCATTCACGACGCCGCCTGTCTTCGGCTCTTCTGCAAAGGCTCCTGCACCGAGCCCGCAGGCGATGGCAAGGCCAATCAAAATTCGCTTCAACATGACGTCTCTCTCGTTGATCGCCTGACCGGCGCGTTGAGTTGGATCTGGTTCAATAAGATGTGGATGTGGGCCTAGCTCGCGAAATCCGGATCAGTCCGCTCGAGCATCCGCTTGAAGGCGCCCCATTCGGCATCGGGCTCGCCCTTAAGTTCGATCTTGTCGTAGAAGCTTGCGTATTGCCCCGCCGTCTTTTGGGCGACGGCCGCGGAGAGCGGAGCGATCGGGGCATTGGACGCCTGGATCGCGAGCTGGGCACGGCAGGAGCGTTCCAGGTTGTGCATCAGCTTGAAGGCTTCGGCGACCGATCGTCCGCAGGTGAGCATGCCGTGATTTCGCAGCACCATCGCGAACCTGTCGCCGAGATCGGCGACCAGGCGCGCGCGCTCATCGAGATCGAGCGCGATGCCTTCATAGTCGTGATAGGCGAGGCGTTCAGTAAACTGCATCGACCATTGATTGAGCGGCAGCAGCCCCTGCTGCTGGCAGGACACCGCAACGCCAGCGACGGTGTGCGTGTGCAGGACGCAGAGGACCTCCGGCCGCGCCGCGTGCACGGCGCTATGGATGGTGAAGCCGGCCGGATTGATGCCGAGGCCGAGCGGGTCGTCGACAATATTGCCGTCGAGATCGACCGTTACCAAATTCGACGCTGTCACCTCTTCGAAGCGAAGCCCGTAGGGATTGATCAAAAAGCGGTCATGCCGGCCCGGGAGCCGGACCGAGATGTGGGTGTAGATGCTGTCGTCGAGATCGAGCCGATGGATTAACCGGTAAGCGGCGGCGAGATCGATCCGGGTTTGCCGTGTTTCATCTGCGATGGCCGGAGGCGGTACGTGCGCTGTCATTGGTGGGATGCAACCTCGTTGAACTGATCCAACTGTTGCACTGCACCAAATACCATGGCAAGACTAAACTGTCGACAATCGACGATTAAATAATATACAAGGGCCGAAACGGTCCAAAAGCAGACCAAAAATGGACGATTCTGATGCGAACACTGTCCCCACCGGTCGGATTGCCAGCCCTCGCGGACACGGATCTCGTCGGTCAGGTTGCCCGTCTTTTGACGGAAGCGGTCGTTCAGGGCCGGCTGCCCCCCGGGTCGAAAGTCGTTGAAGCGGGGATCGCAAGGGAGCTGGGGGTGAGCCGGGCGCCAGTTCGCGAGGCCGCGCGGTTGCTGGAACAGCAGGGGCTTTTGGTGGCAAGTCCACGCCGCGGCTTCTTCGTACGAAAATTCGCAGCCGACGATATCGACGATATCTACGATCTGCGCCTGTGTGTGGAGCGGCATGCCGGCGTGCTCGCCGCACGCAATCTCACGCCCGAGACGCGTGACATGCTGCGACGGCAGATCGACGTGCTGCACCAGACCGCTGAGCTCGAGGATCCCGCAAGGCAGGTCGAAGAAGACTACCGCTTTCACCGCCTGATATGCGAGGTCGCGGCGAACCGGCGCTTGCTGCGGTTGTTCGATGATCTCGCATCGGAAATGCGCATGGTGATCGGCCTGATAGGCCGGCTATACGACGATCCACACGAAATCGCCCGAACCCACGAACCCGTGCTCGCGGCGATCGAACAAGGCCATCCGGAACGTATCGTGGCGCATATCGATCATCACATTGGTCATGCGTGGCGCGAGGTCAGAAAACTGGTGCGCGAGATCCCCCAGTAGCCGGCGTCACGGCCCGCGCCAAGTCATTCCGGCGCATTGGATTTCATTTTTTGGGAACAGGAGTATTCGCGTGAAGGCCGTCTACACTGAACTGCACCGCAGCCACGATCCGCAATTCTTTCTGGTTCGCGGCGTTGTCCGGCGCACCACCGAACAGCCCGAGCGCGCGGACCGGTTGCTCGCGGGGCTGAAGGCGGGCAATCACACGCTGGTCGAGCCGACCGTGTTTGGACAGGGCCCGCGCGCAAGGGTTCACAGTCCGGAATATCTCGGCTTTCTTGCTGAGGCTTGGGATACCTGGTCCGAATTGGGGGATGCAGGCCCTGAGATGATCGCCAACATGCATCCGGTGCGTAACGCCGCAACTTACCCGACCCATATTGTCGGCCGTCTCGGCTGGCATACGATCGATACGTCCTGTCCGATCGGCCCCGGTACCTGGGCTGCCGCTTGCGCGGCCACGGACGCGGCGGCAACGGCAGCCCAACTCGTTTTGGATGGCGAGGACGCGGTCTACGCCTTATGCCGTCCGCCCGGTCATCACGCCTATCGCGATCTCGCCAGCGGCTTCTGCTTTCTCAACAACAGCGCTATCGCGGCAGCCCATCTTCGGCTGAAGCACGAGCGCGTCGCGATCCTCGACGTCGACGTGCATCACGGCAATGGCACGCAGGGCATTTTCTACGAGCGGCCCGACGTTCTCACCGTTTCGATCCACGCTGATCCGACCTTCTTCAACCCGTTTGTCTGGGGCTACGCCCATGAGCGCGGTGCGGGTCCTGGGCTTGGTGCCAATCTCAACATTCCGCTGCCGATCGGCACCGGGGACGACGGCTATATTGGGGCGATCGGTGTTGCTGAAAAAACCATCCGTGCTTTTGCGCCTGGTGCGTTGGTCGTAGCGCTCGGTCTCGATGCGTCGGAGCATGATCCGCTTGCCGGTCTCGCCGTGACCACCGATGGGTTTCGGCGCATCGGTCGCGCCATCGCGCAGTTGGGGCTTGCGACCGTCTTCGTCCAGGAGGGCGGATATCTGTCGGAAATTCTAGGCGCCAATCTCACATCCGTCCTCGCCGGATTTGAAGAAGCGCGCTAGGCGGGGAATTTTTGATGTGATGCCACGCAAAATTTGCCAATCCAAATTTTCCAATTGGTTCGAGGGGGACGTGTGCACCGGCAGATCAAGAATAATCTTGCCCGAGACTACGATCCAAAAGCCAGATTTTCGCTTCCAATCGAGACATATATGATCCTAGAAGAAGCAATCTGCGGAAGCTCGGGCGAACCGAATTTCTCAGTTGGTCCGACGACATACAGGATCGATCGGCGTCAAAATAGATCAACGAAATGAATGCCTTACGCTGGAAATTCTCTTGTGCCCCGATGATGGATTGAGCGAGAGTTTAAGTTTTTCAATCGGTTAGAAGGCGTTGTGTGCACGACGTGGGCACCGGGAGATCCAAAAAAAATCTAAAGACGGCAAATCTGAGCAGTCGTTCCGCAGCGTGATGTGGACATCGGGCTCGATATGCTCGAATTGACGAGAGCAGTGCAGTCCACCTGCGACCGTGAAGCTGATCTTACTTTTCGTCACGGTGAACGGACCGCCTTCCCACTAATTCCTGCGCCGCCTTACGATTTTCTGCGATGGCGTTCGCGAGAGGGCTAAACTCATTGCGACGTATCCAGCAGAGCTTTCAAAGGTAGGGCGTTCTTCACAATAGGAGATTTCAGCACGATATAACTGAAATACTTCTCGATCCCGACGTTCCGCTCGAGCAGGTTTTCCATCCGCTCCTGGTAGTGGCTGATGTTGCGGCATACGAAACGCAGCAGATAGTCGTAGCCGCCACTGATCAAGTGGCATTCCATCAGTTCATCGACATTGCGCATGTTGGCCTCAAACTTTACGAAGTCTTCCCGGCGATGATCGACCAGGGTTACTTCCGTAAAGACCATTATGCTTTCGGTCAGCTTCGCAAGGTTGATCTGCGCGCCGTAGCCTGTGATGTATCCGGCCGATTCCAGCCGCTTGACGCGCTGCAGGCATGGGCTCGCCGAAAGGCCAACCGCCTCCGCCAGATTGGTGTTTGTCATCCTGCCGTCATTCTGCAATTGGACGAGGATGTTCAAATCGATCCGATCGAGCTTCGGGACGCCGTTCACAGAATCGTCTCCATGCTGCCGGTAGGATTATCTCCGTCGGGACGGTTCGCCAGCATCGGGGAGGTGGCGTGACAAGTCCATAGAACAACCAGGCAGCTCGGCGTCGCATCGCGGCATTTTGCGTGCCTATCTGGCGGTTGGGGCCACACCGGACAGCAGCCCTCAAACGACATCATTATAAGTGCTACAGCGTCCACCGGGAGGCGGCCAGACACTTAAGTGTCCGGCCAGCGCGTCCGGGGCCGCGGTCTAGGCGACCGCCTTCACGCTTTCAGCCGACAGTGCTGCGTCGATGATCCCGAGTGCTGTGTCGAGATCATCCTCTGATACGACGAGAGGAGCCAGGAAGCGAATGACATTGCGATGGACACCGCACTTTATCACTAGAAGCCCCCGCTGACGGGCACCGTCGATCACGCGCTGCGCACGATCCGGATCGGGCGTCTTGGCCATGTGGTCGGTGACCAGTTCGATCGCCTGCATGAAACCCAAGCCGCGCACGTTGCCGATGATCGGGTGCTTCTTCGCCAGCTCGCGCAGTCCTGTCTGAAGCCGTTGACCGAGCTTCTCGGCACGATCGAGCAGTCCATCCTGCTCGAAGGCCTCGAGGACGGCGAGCGCCGCGGCGCAACTGACGGCATTGCCGCCGTAGGTGCCGCCAAGACCGCCGGGCAGGGGAGCATCCATGATCTCGACGCGGCCGACGACGCCGGAGAGCGGAAAGCCGCCGGCGAGGCTCTTGGCGACGGTCACCAGGTCGGGCTGCACGCCGGAGTGCTCGAAGCCGAAGAGCTTGCCGGTTCGTCCGAAGCCGGTTTGGATTTCGTCGGCGATGAGGACGATGCCGTGACGCCTGGTGATCTCGCGCAGCGCCTTGAGGAACGGCACCGGCGCTGGAAGAAAGCCGCCGTCGCCCTGCACGGGCTCGATGATGATGGCGGCGACGCGATTTGGGGCGATCTGGGTCGCGAAAACCTCGTCCAAGGCCTCAAGCGCACGCTCGGTGGTTATGTCGCGATAGGCGTCCGGGAAAGGAGTGTGGAAGATCTCCGAGGCGAACGGTCCGAAGTTCTGCTTGTACGGCTGGCTCATGCCGGTGAGGCTGACGCCCAGCATGGTGCGGCCGTGAAATCCGCCCCTGAAAGCGATCACGGCCGAGCGGTTGGTGTAGGCGCGCGCGATCTTGACGGCATTCTCGACGGCTTCGGCTCCGGACGTCAGGAAGATGCTCTTGTAGGCCTCACCTTTTCCGACCAGGCGATTGAGCTTTGCGGCGAGCTCGAGATAGGGCCGGTACGCAGTGACCTGAAAGGCTATGTGGGTAACGTCCTTGAGCTGCTTCTCGACCGCGGCGACGACGCGCGGATGATTGTGCCCGACGTTGAGCACGCCGATGCCCGCGACGAAGTCCAGATACCGCTTGCCCTCGACGTCCCAGACATGCGCGCCTTGAGCGCGGGCGACGGTGATCGGATGAGCGGTGAGAACACCGCGCGGAACGTTGGCGTTGCGCAGGGCGGCAAGTTCAGCGGCGGTGCTGTGAGCGGCGGACATGGCGTGATCCCTTGCTGGTGTATCGGCCTCGCCACCGGCGCCGGCCTTGCTCGGATTCTACGAGCGTGATCTCGATCAATTTGCCGAAGACGACGGCCAAACGGCATGCTGTATCGATATGCGACGGCCAAACCGCAGGCCGTGCTGTCGTGTCCTAGAAGATCGGTTCTCCGACCGCGACCTCGCTACGGGGGCTCAGGACGATCACTTTGCCATCGGCATCCTTCGCGCCGAGGATGAGAAGCTCGGATGTGAATCCCGCGATGTTCTTGGGGCCTAGGTTGCAAACGCAGACGACGCGCGAGCCGAGAAGCGCCTCCGGCGTATAGTTGGTGATCTGGGCGCTCGACCACATGATCCGAGCGGCTCCGACGTCGACGCCGATCTTGTAGGAAGGATTGCGCGCTCTCGGGAAAGGCTGGACGTCCACGACTTTGCCTATCCGGATGTCGAGACGCGCGAAGTCGTCGTAGGTCGCCAGCGCCTTGAGAGCAATCATGTCGTGTCACTCCGTCGGTCCCGGACGGCTCGCCCGGAGGCTCATTAGATCACCCGGGCGCGGCAGGACATTCTGTAAGCTGACCGGAGACGGCATTATCCTCGCATCAAGCCGGATTCATCGGCAGAGCCTGCCGGAGTGATGGTGCGATGCTCGAGGCCTTAATTCGGAAGGTCTCCATGCCGCTGCGCGAACGCTTGAGCGATTCGGGTCTGTTCCGAGAGCAGGCGTTCGTCGGCGGCGCCTGGGTCGATGCCGCCGCGGGCGCCACGCTTGTCGTCACGGATCCGGCGACCGGCGCCGAAATCGGCAAGGTACCGGCTTTGGGCGCGGAGGAAACGCGTCAGGCAATCAAGATGGCCGAGAAAGCCTGGCCGGCCTGGCGCGCACTTCCGAGCAGCGAGCGGGGACGGCTACTGGAAGAGTGGTGCCGGCTGATGGTGGAGAACATCGACGACCTCTCACTGATCATGACGATGGAGCAGGGCAAGCCGCTTTCGGAATCGGCCGGCGAGATCCGCTACGGCGCCGGCTTCATCAAATGGTTTGCGGAAGAGGCGCGTCGGCTTTACGGCGACATCATTCCGGCGCCGACGTCCGATCGCCGGATCCTTGTCCTGAGGGAGCCGGTCGGAGTCTCGGCAGCGATCACTCCCTGGAATTTCCCGAACGCGATGATCACCCGCAAGGCGGGCCCGGCTTTGGCCGCCGGCTGTCTGATCGTCGCCAAGCCTTCCGAACTGACGCCGTTTTCGGCGCTGGCGCTGGCCGTGCTCGCCGAGCGCGCTGGTCTTCCCAGGGGAGTCTTCTCGGTCGTTACGGGAATGCCACAGGCGATCGGGGGCGAGCTCACCTCGAATCCTTCGGTCCGCAAGCTCTCTTTCACTGGATCCACGCGCGTCGGGCAACTCCTAATGCAGCAGTCGGCCATAACGGTCAAACGTGTCAGTTTCGAACTCGGTGGGAACGCCCCCTTCATCGTGTTCGACGACGCCGATGTCGATCTCGCCGTCTCGGGGTTGATGGCGAGCAAGTTCCGCAACGGCGGCCAGACCTGCGTCTGCGCGAACCGCGTGCTCGTTCAGGACGGTATCTACGACAAATTCGCCGACCGTCTGTTGGCGGCGACATCGAAGCTCGTCGTCGGCAGCGGGCTGCGTGAAGGCGTCACGATTGGCCCGCTGATCAACCGCGCTGCAGTCGACAAGGTTCGTCGTCACACGACGATGCGCTCTCCAACGGCGCCGCCTTGATGCTCGGCGGAAAGACCGGGTCGAAGGACCAGTTCGTCGAGCCGACCGTCTTGTCGAACGCATCGGTGAACATGCAGTTGGCAAACGAGGAAACCTTCGGGCCCGTCGCCCCTCTGTTCCGCTTCAGGCACGAAGACGAAGCGATCCAGATCGCCAACGCGACTCCATACGGATTGGCGTCGTATTTCTACACTTCAGACATAAATCGTTCCTGGTGGGTCGCCGAACGGCTGGAGTTCGGCATGGTCGGTCTGAACACCGGATCGGTCTCGCTCGAGGTGGCGCCGTTCGGCGGCATCAAGCAATCCGGAATCGGACGCGAAGGATCCAAGTTCGGCATCGAGGAATATCTGGAGATCAAGGCCCTCCACATCGGCGGACTGACTGCGCGATGAGCGGGCGGATCGCGGCCCGATCAACCCGTGAGAAGCCTCTGCACGAGGTCCGGCGTGTTCGTGACGCTGTACTTTCGCAGAAGGCGCGTCTTGTAGATGTCGACGGTCCTCGGACTGATGCCGAGAGCGAGCGCGGCCTCCTTTCCGGTCTTTCCCTCGATCAACAAGGCCGCGATGTCGCGCTCTCGCGGCGTCAGCGAGCCGTGGATCGTAAGCTTCTTCGGTTGTCGGCTCGAGAGCTCCGTGAAGACCCACAGCGTGTTCCGGTGCGGATCCTTAGGCGTGTAGGTAAAGCCGCGCACGTGGACCCAGAACAACTCGCCGTCGAGACGACGCATCACGCGATCGTCCGAAAACACCCTGTCTTTCGAGAGCTGCGGGCCGAAGCGCACGCCGGCGCTTTCGAAATGGGTATGGCTCGGATACAGCCGCTCGAAGGTCGTGCCGGTGAACTCGCTCGGCTTGCCGCCGAAGATTTCGGCGAACGCCTTGTTGCACGCGGTTATCACGCGGTTGCTGGCGATGGCCTGGCCGACGGGCGCGTCCTGAAATGCACGGCGGTAGTCGATCTCGGCGGACGCGTTTTTCATGCTTCTCCCCGGCCTTCGGTTTCGGTCGGACACTTAAGTGTCCGACACCTATAGCATTAAGTGTATAGGCCAGACTAACCTAACCCAATAGGTGATGGGTGGAAACGGCTAAATAGAAATCCCGGGAAAATCCGGCGGGTACGGCGCAACGGCGGGCCGAACCCTTCATCCGTCCGGTGGAACGTCACGAGGTGTACCCATGACGACGTCAGCGTGGTTGCTTGAGGTCAACGATATCAGGGCCGCTTTCGGCGGCGTCCGCGCTCTCGATGGCGCGAGCTTCTCCGTCGAACAAGGCACCATCACAGGTCTGATCGGCCCCAACGGCGCCGGCAAGACGACCGTCTTCAACTGCATCTCCGGACTGGTCGAGGGCTTCGCCGGCGCTGTGCGCTTCGATGGCATCGACATCGCTCGCGCGCGTCCCGAAGTCGTTTCTCGATCCGGCCTGGTGCGTTCCTTTCAGCTCGCGCGCGGGTGTCCGCGCATGACGGTGTTCGAACATCTCATGCTGTACGGGCCGAAGCAGGTGGGCGAGAGCGTGTTCCGCGCCCTCGCGAATCCCGGCGTCGTTCGCCGGCAGGAGCAGGCTTTGCGCGAGCGCGCCTATGAGGTCGCCAAGCGGCTTCGTCTCGACCACGTTCTCGACAATCTCGTCACCGACCTCTCCGGAGGACAGAAGAAGCTTCTGGAGATCGGCCGAGTGCTTCTCACGGATCCGAAGATGGTCCTGCTCGACGAGCCTATGGCCGGGGTCAATCCGACTCTCGTCGACGAGATCGCCGACCAGCTCGCCGCGGTACGTGATTCTGGCGTGACGATTCTGCTGATCGAGCACGAGATGGAGCTAATCGAGCGGCTCTGCGACGACGTCATCGTCATGGCGGAGGGCAAGTTTCTGACGAGAGGCAGCTTCGACGAGGTCACCGCCGATCGTCGCGTGCAGGAGTGCTATCTGGGAGTGCAGCTCCAATGACGACGCTGAGCGCAAGCGTGGTGTGCGGCGGCTACGCGACCGCGGAATTGATCGTGAAGGGCGTCGATCTCACGGTGGCTCCTCGAGAGCTCGCTGTCATTATCGGCCCCAACGGCGCCGGCAAGTCGACGTTCCTGAAGCTGCTCGCCGGCCTGCTGCCGAAGCGGACCGGCGATGTCTCCATCGACGGCACCACTCTTCCGGCCGGCGACGCGCACGCCGCGTGCGAACGCGGCGTCAGCTTCGTGCCGCAGGAGCGGAACGTGTTCGGAAGTCTCTCGGTCCAGGAAAACCTCGAGATGGGCGGCTATCTGCTGCGATCCGGATTGAAGAGCCGGATCGAGGAGCAGTTGAACCGCTTCCCGATGCTGCGCGGGCGGCTTCGCGACAAGGCGGGCAATCTTTCGGGCGGCCAACGCCAGGTGCTGGCGGTAGCCGTCGCCCTCATGACCAACCCAAGCGTTCTGTTGCTGGACGAGCCCACGGCGGGTCTCTCGCCCGCGGCGGCGAAGGAGATCTTCGTGCTGATCCGCGAACTCGCGGCGAGCGGTCTGGCGATCCTCATGGTCGAGCAGAACGCGCTTCTGGCGCTGGAATACGGCACGCGCGGTGTCGTGCTCGTTGCCGGCAAGAAGCTCCGCGACGATGCCGCTGCCTCCGTGATCGAGGACGACGAGATCAGGCATCTGTTCCTCGGGCGGGCCGCTCCGGAAATCGCGCACCGACATTGAATCATTGTAACGGACGAACGGTGAGGAGCTGGACATGTCGAATTTGGATAGACGTACTTTCCTGCAGGCCGGCCTGGGCGGGCTCATGCTGTCGTTGAGCCTTTCCCGCTCCTGGGCGCAGCAGGCCGATCCGATCAAGATCGGTCTGATCATTCCGCTCACGGGGGCGACCAGCCAGTTCGGCGCGACGATGGGCCAGGCGGCCAAAATCGCGGAGACCGAGATCAACGGGGCTGGCGGCGTACGCGGCCGTCCGATCCAGATCGTCATCGAGGACGACCAGAGCAATCCGGAAGCGGCCGTCCGCGCCGCGCACAAGCTGATCGACGTCGACAAGGTCGTGTCTATCGGAGGTTCGTACGCCTCGGCGGTGACGTCGGCCATCGCGCCGCTATGCTGGGAAGGAAAGACCGTCCTGCTGACCTCGTCGGGCGCCGACAGCATCACCAAGCTGCCCCACGAAGGGTACATCTTCCGGACTTCGCCCACCGTCACGCTTCAAGGCACCAGCGTCGGCAAATATGCGGTCGAACTCGGCGGCAAGAAGATGTTCTTCCTCGGTCCGCAGACCCCGTTCGCGCAGACGTACATCGATATTATCTCCGGAATCTTCAAGACGGCCGGCGGATCGGGCAGCGGCCTGATCTACGAAGACAAGAAGGCGAGCTACAGGTCTGAGGTAGACCAGGCTTTGAAGGAGTCGCCAGACGTCATCGTGCTCGGCGGCTATGTCCCCGACACGTCGGTCGTCCTGAAGGATCTCTACCGCGCCGGCTATACGGGCAAGAAGATCGGCTTTTCCTTCGGCATCAACGACGCGCTGACGAAGGCGGTCCCGGCCGAGGTCTCCGAAGGCGCCTATTCGCTTATTCCGTCCGCCGCGGAAAACTCGGAAGCCTACAAGCGACTCATCGCTAAGATGAAACGGCCCTCCCTCGATAGTTATTCTTGCCAGGTCTACGATCACGTCGTTCTGACGTCGCTGGCGCTCGTGCACGCGACGTCCGGGCAGGCGAATGGCACCGTCGTCCGCGACAATCTGCGCGCAATCTCCGAGGGAGAGGGCAAGCGGACCGACGACGCTGTCGAGGCCTTGAAGACGGTCGTCGGCGGTGGGCAGGTGAACTACGACGGTCCGAGCGGCCCGCTCGAATTTGCCGACAACGGCGACGTGAAGGGCGTTTTCTTCCGCTATGAGCAGGTGCAGGACGGCAAGCTCGTCCTTCGCAAGGTCGGCTGACGCAGCGAAATGAGAGCGCACGCCATGTTGACCGACCTGCTGCAGTATTTGGTGAACGGACTGATCGTCGGCGCGCTCATCGCGTTGCCGGCGCTCGGTCTGACGTTGATCTTCAGCGTGCTGGGTTTCGTCAACTTTAGCGTCGCTGCGCAACTCACGGCCGGCGCGTACGCCGGCTGGCTGGCGAATACGACCCTCCATCTGGCGCTGGTGCCGGTCCTGATCATCGCCTTCCTCGTTGCCGGGGCTCTGGGCGTAGTGACGGACCGCATCGCGCTCGCTCCGATACGACGCAGACGGAGCGCTCAGACGCCGTTGATGGTGGCGGTCGTCTCGATCGCTTTGAATATGGCGCTGGAGAATGCCTATCGCTTCTCCTTCGGCAGCGGCCTGAACAGTTTTGACATGCCGATCGCCCGCGACATGAAGGTCGGTGGCATCCGCATTGGGCTTCAGCAGTTGCACAACCTTGAGATCGCGATCGGGCTCGCCGTGCTTCTCGCGCTGTTCTTCTCGTTGACCAAACTTGGCAAGGCCATGCGCGCAGTCGCCGACAACGTCGATCTCGCGCGGCTCAAGGGCATCGAACCGGTCCGTCTCGCCAACCTGGCCACGTTCATCGGCATGGGCTTGGCGGGCGTCGGCGGGGCGCTGCTTGCGATCGACACCAGCGTCGATCCGTCGACGGGATCCAGGCTGATCCTCCTGATCTTCGCCGGCAGCGTCGTGGGCGGGCTGACGAGTCTTCCGGGAGCGGTCGTCGGTGCGCTGTTGATGGGCGTGATCGGGGAGCTTGGACTTCTCGTACTTCCGCCGGTCTACCAGTCGCTGACCGCCTTCCTCGCGATCCTGATCACCTTGCTCGCGCGGCCCGGCGGCATCTTCTCCGGTGCTGCTGGGGTGCGCAAATGATCTCCTATCTTGTATTCGCCGGCACGATCGCCGGGTTCTACGCTCTGCTATCCCTTGGACTGGTCACGGCCTGGGGGCAGGGTGGGCTCGTGAATCTCGGCCTGGTCGGGTTCGTAGGCCTGGGCGCTTATGCGTCCGCGCTGCTCTCGGGTGCAGGGATTCCGATCTGGATCGACTGGATTGCAGCCGCTGCGGTTTCCGCCGCCGTAGGCGTGGCGCTGTGCTTCATCGTCCGCAACCTGCGCGGCGACTACCTCGCGATCGTGACCCTCGGATTCGCGGAGATCCTGCGGCTGGCGGAAACGAACGAGAAGTGGCTGACGAAGGGCAGCGACGGCATCTCGGGAATCGTCGCGCCGCTCAAGGACCATCTCGGCGACTCTTTTGCCCTGTTTTATCTCATTCTGACCTGGGCACTCGTCGGCATCGTCGCGTTTGTGCTGAGTTGGCTTCTTCGAAGCCCCTTCGGGCGAGCGCTGCGCGCGGTGCGTGATGACGAGCAGGTCGCGGCCGTGGCCGGGAAGTCGGTGCTGCGGCTCAAGCTCCAGGCGTTCGGAATCGGCGCGGCGCTCTCCGGGCTCGGCGGCGCGCTCTATGCGCACTTCACCAGCTACATCGCGCCCGACGTCTTCATCGTCCAACTGACGATCTATATCTTTCTCGCGGTGACCGTCGGCGGATACACACGCCTTGCCGGCGCCGTGGTCGGCTCGTTGGCCCTCGTGGCGTTGCTCGAAGCGACGCGCTTCATCGCCGCCGTGATTCCAGGGCTTGACGCCGTGCAGATTGCGTCGCTCCGCGAGTTCGCGATCGCCGTAACCTTGATCCTCGTCATGCAACTGCGGCCTGATGGTGCGTTCCGGATGACCAACGAACGGTCGGGCCTGGGCGCATCGCGCTCCGCTCCGGACGCCTGCTACGGAAAGAAGGCGATACTCGATGACGCAACCTGACACCGACGGCGCCGGCGAAGAGTTCGCCAGGATGTTCGCTGCGGCCAGTCTGCCTCAGGTCGAGGCCGCGACGGCACGCACTCGTGGGCGCGGTCCTTTCAAGCGACTGGTGCTGCGCGGGGCTTCGATCATCGACGGTACCGGTGCCCCGGCATGGGGACCCGCCGACGTGGTCGTCGAGAACGGCCGGATCACGGTGCTGAAGAAGGTCGGTACGCCGAAGCTGCCGATCAACCCGGACCGACGTCCCGCTGCGGGCGATTTCGAGATTGATTGCATCGGCAAGTTCCTGACGCCCGGCCTGGTGGACGCCCATGCCCACATCGGCGCGCCGTTTCACGCTGAGAACGGGCCCATGCCGAGCGCAGACTATGTCTACAAGTTGTGGCTGGCGCACGGGGTCACGACCGTTCGCGAGACGGGTTGCTTCAACGGTCTGCAGTGGACGCTGCAGCAGAAGCAGGCGGCTGCCGATCACCGGATCGATGCTCCTCGCATCCTGGCGTACGCGCCGTTCCCCGGTACGAACGACTACGTAAAGACGATCCACACTCCCGACGATGCACGCAGGTGGCTTCAAGCCGTCAAGGATAGGGGCGCGGACGGCATCAAGTTCTTCGGCGCTCCGCCGACCATGATGAAGGCGGCGCTGGAGCAGTGCGGAAGTCTCGGCCTGCGCACCTGCTGTCATCACGCGCAACTGGCGGTCGGCCGCATGAACTCGCTGCGGACCGCACAATGGGGACTGACGAGCACCGAGCATTCCTACGGAATCCCCGAGGCGCTGCTGGACGGTCAGACGCTGCAGTCCTTCCCGCCCGAGTATGACTACAACGACGAATACCTCCGGTTCTCGACCGCTGGGCAGACATTCCTCCAGGCGGCGAAGCCGGGCTCGCAGAAGTGGAACGAGGTCCTCCAAGCGTTTCTCGAGGCCGGCCACACCTTCGTGCCAACCTTCAATGTGTACGATGGCAACCGCGATCTGATGCGCACCCGCCGGGCGGATTGGCACGATCGATTCACCGATCCGACCCTTTGGGCCTACTTCCAGCCGCGGCGCGGCGGGCACGGGGCTTATTGGTACCGCTGGTCGACCACCAACGAGGTCGAGTGGCGCGAGACGTTCCGGCTCTGGATGAGGTTCGTCAACGACTACAAGAATCTCGGCGGACGCGTGTGCGTCGGATCGGATTCCGGGTTCATGTTCCAGACATATGGGTTTGGGTTTGTGCGTGAGCTCGAACTCTTGCAGGAGGCGGGGTTCACTCAGCTGGAGACGCTGCGGGCCGCGACCACCTGGGGTGCGGAGCTGCTCGGAATCGAGGAGGACGTCGGAACGCTGGAAGTCGGAAAGCTCGCTGATATCCTGGTGCACGACGAGAATCCGCTCAACGACTTCAAGCTTCTCTACGGCACCGGCGCCATGCGACTGGACGACCCGACCGCCTCGGTGGTGTGGAAACGCAGCATCTCCAGCGTCATCAAGGAAGGCGCGATCTTCGATCCGGTCGAACTGCTCGCCGACGTCGAGGAGATGGTCGAAGCGCGGCGGAGGGCGGCTTGAGGACCGGCTCCCAAGGCCGGCCGGCCACGCCGGAGTTCGTCCTGCTGACAGGCAACCTCGGCAGCGGCAAGACGACGCTGTTGTGCGACTATCTCTCGCTGCCGGACTCGGCGGACACCGGTGTGATCGTGAACGAGGCCGGCGAGATCAATGTCGATGGTGCCATCGTCTCTTCCGGGCGGCGCGATCTTTCCATGACGCTGCTCGGAAACGGTTGCGTTTGTTGCTCGTTCGGCGACGACCTGCACGCGGCGATCGACGAACTGCTGGCAGTGCGTCGGCAATCCGGCGCCGGCGAATTCCGCCGCATCGTCCTTGAGACGAGTGGCCTGGCGATGCCGGGCCCCATTCTGCGCTCGCTGATGCGCTACGACAGGGCCGAATACCGCTTGCGCATCGTCTCGACTTTGGATGCCGTCAATCCAGAGACGGACGACGTGACGTTTCCGATCCGGTCGGCGCAATTGACCGCCGCCAGATCGATCGTGGTCACGAAGCTCGACCGCGTTACGGCGGGCGGTATCGCAGCCGCAGAGCGTGTCGCCAGACAGTTCAATCCGGCGGCCGGCCTGATCGTCGCGGCGGACGGACAGGCTCGCGCCCGGGCCGCCTTCGCGCCGAGCGAGTTCGAAGCACGGACGGTGCCAGGCCAATTCCAGGCGATAGCAGCCACCGATCACTCGCGGCTCGGCGTTTTCCTCGCGGACTGGCCGGCCGCCGTTCCGTGGACAGATCTAGGCGATTGGCTCGAAGATCTCGCGGGACTTTGCGGCGACAGACTGCTGCGCGTCAAAGGGCTGGTGTCGGTGGGCGGGGTGGCTCGACCGATCCTGATCGACGGCGTCGGCACGACGTTTGCCGAACCCCGTTGGGTGGAAGCCGCTCCCTCGACAGGACGCGGAATCGTCATCATCGCGCGGGACCTCGGCCTGGACGAACTGACCTCAATGTTGGGTGCCTACTCGGCGGAAGTCAGGCCGACCCTGAAGATCACATCTAGGCGTGTCGCCTGAGCAGCGCGCGGAGGACCACCGGTGTTGCTCGGACGAGAAGCGCCGAATTTCTCAGCGAATGCTACCGGGCTCGAACGGACGAACCACCGCGCCGGCGTTCAGGATGTTCGACGGATCGAAGGCGGTCTTGATCCGGCGCATCGCGGCGATGCGACCCGCGTCGCCGTACTTCTCCAGAAGATGCCTCTTGAACCGACCGACGCCGTGTTCCGCGCTGAAGGTGCCGCCGAGGGATGCGGCTGTGTCGTAGAATTGCGTCGACAGGCCGCCTTCGATCTCGCGGGTGCACTCGATCCGATCGGCGTCCGGAGGGACCAGGACGTTGTAATGCAGGTTGCCGTCGCCAACGTGGCCATAGACGGAGACCTCAAGATCGGCGTCATAGGCGCGCACCTGCGAGCCGGCCACGTCCAGAAAGCGCTGGATGGCGGAGAGCGGTACCGAAATGTCGTGCTTCACCGAACCGTTCCGGAGCTTCTCGCCTTCCGGAATCGTCTCGCGTACCTCCCACATCGCGGCCCGCTGGGCTCCGCTCTGCGCGAGGTAGGCGTCTCCGATCCATCCAGATTCGACCGCCTTGCCGAGAACGGCTTCCATCAGTCCGTCGAGATCGAGATGACTGGAGGAGGAGGCGAGCTCGAGGAGTATGGCGCCGCCTGGTCCGGCGCCGACGGAGGGCGGGTTGGCCATCGCGTCGGTCGCGAGCGCGATCGACCTGGCCGCCATGAATTCGAACGTCGTGAGCAGGTCCGCGGACTCCCGCCGGACAAGGGCGAGAAGCTCGGCGAGCGGGACGCCAGCCGCAAGCTTCAGCCAGGCGGTCGCGCGGCGGGTCGGCCAGGGCGCAAGACGCAGCACGGCGCCCGTGACGATGCCGAGGGTTCCCTCGCTTCCGACGAAGCACTGCTTGATGTCGTAGCCGGTATTGTTCTTCCGCAGCTTGCGCATGTCGGAGACCACGGTGCCGTCCGACAGTACCGCTTCGATCCCGAGGAGCAGATCGCGTGTCATCCCGTATTTGACGACGGACAATCCGCCGGCGTTCGTGCCGATGTTGCCGCCGATCCGGCAACTGGCTTCTGCCCCGAGGCTGAGCGGCAACAGAAGTCCGGCGGCCGCCGCCGCGTCCTGTACGTTCTTCAGGATGGCGCCGGCGTCGACCGAAATACTCATGGAGACGGTGTCGATTTCCCGGATCCCGTCCATCCGCTCGAGGCTCACGATCATCTGCTGTCCGGAGGCGTCCGGCGTTGCACCACCGCAGTAGCTGGTGTTGCCGCCCTGCGGAACGAGTCCGATGCCCAGGCGCGCCGCCAGCCGCACGATGTCGGCGACCTGCTTCGTCGTCGCCGGTTTCAGCACGGCGAACGTCGAGCCCGTGAGGAGTTGGCGTTGATCCGTCGTGTAGGTCGCGATCTGCTCCGGGTCGTCGACGACGCCTCCGCCATCCAGGAGGTCGCGAAAGGCGTTAACGTGTACCGACTGAGACATGCTGCCGCTCCCGATTGGCGTCGGATCATCTTTGCACGGTCGTGCGGCAACGGTTGCCGTCTGACGGCCGTTTCGAAGAAGCCCATGCCGAATTGCCCCGATCTTCGGCAGTTCGCGCCGCTCCAGCTTTGTGGTGATCGTCTCATAGGGGGCCCGTTCAGACTCTGGAGTGCGCCGGCGGCAGATTGTGCCGCCGCGAAGCCAAAGTCCGATCGGTTCTGCGGGGCGCATCGCGACGACGCGGCGATCCTGCCATCCGCCTTGCCTATGCTGATACAATTAAAGAGGAGACACCGACATGTTGCTCACCGATTTCGACGCGCTGACCTTCGACTGCTACGGCACATTGATCGATTGGGAGAGCGGGATGGTCGAGGCCCTGAAAGGCCTCACGGAGCGCGTGAGGCGTCCGCTCGCACGCGACCAGATTCTGGAAGCGCATGCGCGCCATGAATCGAGCCAGCAGAAATACACTCCGGCGAAGCGGTATCGCGACCTGCTGCCGATCGTCTACAAGCGTCTCGCCGAGGAGTGGGGCGTGCACGTCACCAACGAGGATTGCATCGAATACGGCCGATCAGTCGGAAACTGGCCCGCGTTCGAGGACTCCCCGGGAGCGCTCCAGTACCTGAAGAAGTATTTCAAGCTCGTCATCCTTTCCAACGTGGACAACGAGACCTTCCAAGCGAGCAATCGCAGGCTCCAGGTGGAGTTCGATGCGATCTACACCGCCGAGGACATTGGATCCTACAAGCCGTCGCCCCGGAACTTCGACTATATGATCGAAAAACTGGGAGAGATCGGCGTGAAGAAGGAGAAGATCCTCCACACGGCCGAGAGCATGTTCCACGACCACAAGCCGGCGAACGAGCACGGTTTGAAATCATGCTGGATCTATCGTCGACACGCTCAGCAGGGTTTCGGTGCCACCATGAATCCGGGCGAGATGCCCCACGTCGACTTTCAGTTCAACAGCATGCATGAACTTGTGAAGGCGCATCAGGAGCAACTGCGAGTTAAGTGATCGGTCTCGTCAATAGCAGGCGGCCATCAATCCAAGCCGCGGATGCAGCCGCTCGATTTTCGCAATTTCGCCACGCATTTGTTCGGTGATCCAGTCCTGGATCTCGGCGGCAACCGGACGCATCGGCAGGTTGCGCGGGGGCAGGAACTCACAGATCCGTCTTGTCGTGGTGAGCGCCTCGGAGGCCGGAACGAGTGCGCCGGTCAGCAGCCAGTGCGATGCAACCGTCAGCCAGCCGAGCGCGATCCCCTGGCCGAGAAGCGCGGCCTGTACTACCACGGCGTAGTCGGTGAAGCTCAGCGCCTTGGACGGGCCGCGCCGCCCAGTCAGAAAGTGCGGATAATCCGCGGCCCAGTCACCAGGCGTGTCGACGAGCCGGATGATCGTGTTACCCCGCGCGGGCTCCGTCTCGTTCATATAGCCGGGGCTGCAGACGGGCAGCATGACCTCCTTCATGACCAGCGTGCCGCCGGGTGAAGACTCGTCGCGGTCGCGAAACCGCATCCCGAAATCGACGTTTTCGACAGGGCCGCGCAGCGCACCTGAGATCGTATAACCCTCGCAGGTCGCACGGCGCGTGCAGCCACAACTTAAAGCGCGCGTCTCTCGGTCCCTGATAACCGTTTCAAGCCCGTACGCTGTGGTGATCCCCCTTGGTCGGGGGTGTTTCGGGCGGTATCAAAGTTTTAGCAGGAGCGTACCTCCTGCCGAGCAATATACTTGATCGCCAGCCGTCCCGCCAGCTTTCCTGATGCCGGCGAGTCACGACCTACCTGACCCCGAGCGGTGCCAGATCGCGACGCACATCAGCGGCCACAGCGGTTGCCCCCTTGACCCATACAAAACTGCCGGCGCCATGTATGTCTGCGGTTGCCTTGTCCAAGACCGCCGAGGCCGCCGAGGGACTGAGAGTTTTGCTTGAAACGAGCTCTTCCATCAGTGCGCTGAGAATAGCTCGGCTGGCATAGCCTAGCTCGATTGCACCCGCGGTGTTCATGGTTCCGAATCTCCGTTTGGGGGAATGACTGTCCACGCCTGTAGACCTCATTCCAGCAAAGGTCATCCCTTCCGTTGTCCATTCTGATCATCCCGCTGGCCTTCCTGATGCCGGCAAGCGATAGTGTTGAACTTGGTGGCCTTGCCGCCTGGTGGAGTTGATTTCGATGCTCGGAATGCGCGAATTGGCGACTCAAGCGATGGCGATGCGCAACGCCAATAAGTCTGCTGAAGAAATTCGTTCGTTCGTCTTTAAGGGCGCCACAGCGTTGGCAACGGAGCAGCGAACCAACATCACTGAAGTGAAAGGCGAAAAAGGCTGGGAGATTCGGCTTGTCGGCACCGGTGAGGTTGTCGCCTACAGCGAGGATCACGGCTATTCCTTTCGCCGCTTCGGCTATAACCGCTGACCGGAGAGGCAACGTAACAGGGGGCCTTAAATGTTGGAAGTCGCCGGTGGTATCCTACTCGCAGTCGTCATCCTGCTTTTTGTCTTGGCCAATTTCGGTCGGATCCTTCTTGGCTTGTCGGTTCTTGCCACGGTGTGCTTTGCCGTTGGGGCGCTGATCCTGTTGGTTGCGCTGCCCGCCGAGGTTCGGAACGTGATCCTCATCGCGGCGGCCGGAATTGCCGTCGTTGCTGCCTTCGGCTACTGGACGCATGTCGACAAGCGGTTTCTTATTCCTGACGACAAGCCCGGCAAGGATCAGGTGTAGCCCAGGCGCAGCGACGCCGAGATGCCCCTCGACATCCTTAAGGGGGAGAACGTGCCCACGTTAGATGAAGTCTATCAGAAATTTGGGTTCACCGCCGAGGCAGCCCAGCTCCTCGAAACCGAACTTGGCAACGTGCTGTTGCTCAGCGCTGGCGTCGAGCACGGTTGGTTTATCGAGCCCGACGGCAAGTTTGCTACCGAGCTTCACGACGCGATCAACCGTTCCACACTAGGCCAGCTGTTTAAGCGTCTGGAAAAGTCACCTCTGTCACTCTCTGATCTAGAGACACTCTTTTCGAGCGCTCTCCGGGAGCGCAACCGCTTATTCCACCATTTCTACCGCCAGCACAATTTTCGCCGAAACTCGGAGGAAGGCAGAGCAATCATGTGGATTGATCTCAATTCGATCCATGAGACACTGCACCGCGCCTACAAGGCCGTCATGATGTCAGGGAGTTGATTTCGACGCCCTTGTGGAATCTGGTGGACCAGCCGCCCTTCCGACCCAGCATGTCGATATCTAAGATTGTAGGTGGTGCGCGCGCTTGTGGCGCGCTCCCTTCGTGGCCCGGTGCAGCGGTTTGGTAACCAACGCCCCGTAACCTTGTCCGATGACAAAGCCTCGACAATGCTCGAATTGCAGTGAGCCGACTTGGCGCGGTCCATATCGTCTTTGCAAAAAGTGCCGCCAAAAAACAGACTGGCGGAATTTCAAACTGCCAGAAATTAGGCTGTTGATCGCAATTGGAATCGATCCGTCGTCTGAGGCCATGTACCAGCAAATGCCCGGCTTTGGGAACTCGACCGAAGCTGCGGCGATCGAGGCACTGAAAAAGAAGCCCGCCGCAGGCGCAGCGACCGAAGGGAGCGGGGCCAACTCACGAGTCCAGGTCTCCTAGATCGCGAGATGCCGCAGCGGGGTGGTCTCTTACAATCGACGGCGCCGGGACGGTATTTCAACAATGATGGTCTTTGGGTTCGAGTCCTTGGTGGGACATTCGCTGCGCGCTTGTGGCGCTTCGCTGGAATGTCCGCGCCATGACAGACCGGTGCTGGTGGAAGCGCGCAAGCCATCAGGGCGCAGCGCGCGTGTCCTAGGCAGCCTTGGCCAGATCGAGGACACCGGTCTTCCCGCGGGCGATCGAAATGCTGTGAGCGGCGAGAAAGACGACATTCTTTAAATCGGCCGACGGCTTGGCGGTCCAGACCGGAGGGTGAGACTGAAATTCGTCACAGTTCATTCCCCTTACATAGGATGAGCCGTGACTATTTTCGGTCTCGCTCGCTTTGGCCTTTTTCAGGTTCCGGTAATATGCGGCCTTAGATGAAGCGCCGGCAATCTGCCACGGCTTCAGATCCTTTGACCGCGGACGACCGCATTTCGTGCTGGCACCGGCCTTGCGCCTCCGGCGCGCCTGTCTTGTGGCATCGTTTCGACAAACGATGATGAAGGCCGTGATGGTTTCGAGCTCGAGCGTGGCGACCTCGTCGACCGTGACGTGCCACTTGCCCAGTTGTGCCCCGGATGGAGCCTTGGCCTTCGTGGCGGCCTTGATGATGTCGGCGAGATCCTCCGTGGTGAGCCACGGAGCCTAGAGGCGAAGATTGGCCCTGGTGATGCGCTCGGCATCGATGTTCAAGCGCATGAAATGCTGTGCCAGCAGCTTCACCGCATCCACGCCGGCATCGTCGTTCGGCAAGGTCGAACCAAGCCGGCATTGAAGCAAGGCTTCGATATCGCGGCCACGCCTGCACCATCGCCAATGCATCCGAGGCAAGCGGCGCTCTGCGGCGATTGTGGTCATTCTGCGCGCCTCGGAGAGGCGACCGCGGCCGACGATGACGTCTTTATAAAATTGGTTGCGGCTGCAACTATCTGATTTACGCGCGCGTCCTCCGCGCGTATCTGACTTCCTGTTCACGTGCTTCCTTCATCGTGAGCATTGGTGCGAGCTGGGGTGGTGCCCGGCTCGATCTAAACTTCGCAAGCCCGCCGATTCGCGGTCGGTGGGCTTTGCTTTTGGTGGGTCATTATGGAGGCTCGCGGTAACCGAGAGGTCTCCCGCCGAGTTCAATGGCGTTTTGCAAATGGATCAGAAGTGCCCGGAAACGGCCGGACGAGGGCGAGGGCGGATTGCAAAACCCTCTCAGGAATATCAACCGATTGGCCCAAAATTCGATAGGCTACCGTTACACCATTCCCCATAAGCAATTGATATTGCAGCGTTTCTTGTCGAAATTTTTGCAAATGGCGTCGCAAATGGTCCTGATCATATAACTGCACCGGTGGTTTCGGTCCAGCCCTTGTTGAATCGCCCTCGAAACAGCCAGCATCTAACGGTTTTCGTAGGCTTTGCCGCATTATCCTCGGACATGGCATTGTTCTTTCCATCAACTCTGACCAAGTGTCAGCGCGGCTTGGCTAAGAGAACGGAAACTGCTCCGGTCGGGGGTTCGAGTGGCTCCCCCGCTACGCACGCTTTCACAAGCACTTAGCCCAGCATCCGCCGCTGGTTGCGCGAGCGGCGCCTGCTCATTTCGCGAGCAACATATTCGACCAAGTGAGTACGTCTATGGGCTGAAACTCGTGCTGGATCGCGTTTGCTAAAGAGAGCAGATTACTCAGCAAGAGCCCGCCAAGGGCCGCAGAGGGAGGATGGTCGATGCTGGCTCGTGCCGCCTGCGCGCATGGAGTTCCAAGGTCCGCAGTTGTGCTTTGCATTGCCCCGGCACCTGCGGACGACGACGTCGACCGGCCGACTGCACACTTGGCTCTTCCGCGTTGCCGCTCCGCACTATAGCGCGGGCGTAGTTTTGTCGACCGACCTGATCGGAACGCATGGGAGGAATGGATCATGACCGAGAAGTGGAAAGACGAAGAGTGGGCGCGGGACATCTGGTATCGCGGCAAGGTTACGCGTCGTCGGCTCATCGGTTGGGGCGGCGGGACGATCGGCGCGATGATGATGTTGCCGGCGCCTTGGCGCGCGGCTTTTGGCGCTTCCGCCAAGCCGTACAAGATCGGTTCCGAACAGCCCTTGTCCGGCGCCGGGGCCGCCGGCGGCAAGACGGCGCTGGTCGGCCTGCAGATGGCGGTCGACCGCATCAACAGCATGGGCGGCATCATGGGTCGACCGATCGAACTGGTGATTGCGGACGACGAGTCCAAGCCCGACGTTGCCCGCCGCAAGACGCAGAAAATGGTGGAAGAGGACAACATCGATATTCACGTCGGCGGCTTCCTTTCCAATATCTGTCTCGCTTGCATGCCGGTCTGGGAAGAAGCCAAGATCGTCAACATGATCAGCGTGTGCCTCGACACCACGCTCACCACCACCAAGTGCAACCGCTACAGCTTCCGTGTCCACGACTTCGCGCCGGCGCAGGCGGTCGCCTTTGGCCCGATGCTCGCCAAGATGGGCAAGAAGTGGCACATCGCCTATGCCGACTATTCGTGGGGCCAGTCGACGCGCGACGCTTACGCGGCCGAGATCAAAACGAACGGCGGAGAGGTCGTCGGCACGACCGGCATCCCGCTCGGTACCGCCGACATGACACCGTTCCTGTCGAAGATTTCCGGCGACTTCGACGGATTGTTCGGCATCTTCTTCGGCAAGGACGGCGTGACCGTCGGCAACCAGGCCTATGATCTCGGCCTCACCAGGAAGTACAAATGGGCTGGTGACGGCGCTATCTGCGAATCCACCAATCTGCCGGCGCTCGGCAACAAGATTGACGGCTTCGTCGCCATCAACCGCTACATCCCGATCTTCCAGGGCGCGCTCGATACGCCCTATCACCACCGCTTCTTCGACGAGGCCAAGAAGCGACTGGCCAGGATCGATCCGTCCGGCCCGCTGCCCGACCGCTACGTGCAATCGAACTACGAGGCCATGAACGCGCTCAAGCTCGGCATGGAGATGTCGAAGTTCGAGACGCGCGAGGACACGATGAAGCTGATCGAGGCGTTGGAGGGGCTCGAGATGAAGCTCAGCGATGACTTCCCGCAAGGGGACAAGTCGCTGCGCAAGGCCGATCACCAGGCCTTCCTCAACCAGTTCCTCTACACCGTCAAAGGCGGTCAGTTCGAGCTGCTCGACATGGTTCCAAAGGACAAGACCATCGTTCCCCCGGCCTGCAAGCTCGCTGCGTAAAGTGAGTGTGGAAGTGGTCAACGACGGGCGCTCCCCGGGGAATGGCCGGGGAGCACCGCCGGCTCCCGTCCTCAAGACCGAACTGTTGACCGTCCGATTCGGCGGCCTGGCCGCGCTTTCCCAGGTCAATTTCGAGGTCAAGCGCGACGAGGTGTGCGCCATCATCGGTCCGAACGGGGCCGGCAAGAGCACCTTCTTCAATTGCTTGACCGGCGTGCTCAAGCCCACCTCCGGCCGCATCCTGTTCAACGGCGATGACATCACCGGGCTGCCCTCCAACGCCATCTCGCAGAAGGGAATCGCGCGCTCCTATCAGATCACCAACATCATGCCCAACGCCTCGGCGCTGGAAAATGTGCGCATCGCCGCGCAATCGCGCCGGCATGCCTGGAACATGATCTCGCATCACTCCGCCTTCCCCGACATCAATGCGAAGGCTGAGGCTGCGCTTCAATCGGTGGGCTTGCTCGAGAAGGCGGACCACCTTGCCGCCAATCTCTCGCACGGCGAACAGCGCAATCTCGAGATCGGCATTGCGCTTGCGACCGAGCCGACCTTGCTGTGTCTCGACGAGCCGACCGCCGGCATGAGCGCAGCGGAGACGCATGACACCATGGAGCTCGTGCGCCGCATCGCCAGGAATTTGACGATCCTGATCGTCGAGCACGACATGCAGGTGGTGATGGAGCTTTGCCATCGTATCGTTGTGCTGCATTACGGCGAAATTCTCGCCGACGGCACGCCGGAGGAAATCCAGCGCAATCCCAGGGTCCAGGAGGTCTATCTCAAGACATGACTGGGACTGCGCCGCGCACCGAGCCGATCGTCCTGGTCGAGGACGTGCACACCTATTACGGCAAGAGCCACATCCTTCACGGCGTCACCCTGCACGTGCAGCCGGGCGAAGTGGTGGGCCTGCTCGGCCGTAACGGCGTCGGCAAGTCGACCACGCTCAAGACCATCATGGGCCTGGTGCAGCCGAGCCACGGCAGCGTGCTGCTCGACGGCAATGCCGTCACCGGCTTGCCCACCCACAAGCTTGCCCGCCTCGGCATCGGCTATGTGCCGGAGGACCGGCGCATCTTCCGCCTGCTCACCGTGATGGAGAACCTGCGCACCGGGCTCGACCGCAACGGCGTCACCGAAGAGCGCAAGGCGGCACTGCTCGACAAGGTGTTCACCTACTTCCCCGTACTCGCCAAGCGGCGCAACCAGGCCGGCGGCACACTTTCGGGCGGCGAGCAGCAGATGCTGGCGATCGCGCGCGCGATGATGCTGGAGCCCAAGATCATCCTGCTCGACGAGCCGACCGAAGGGCTGATGCCGCGGATGGTGACGCAAATCCGCCAGATCATCGATGTGCTGCATCGCGAGGGCGTTGCCATCCTGCTGGTCGAGCAGAACGTGCCGTTGACGCTCGAGGCGAGCGAGCGCGTCTACATCATGGAGAAGGGCCTCGTGCGCCACCATTGCCCGGCGTCCGAGATCAAGGTCGACGATCCGGTCATCAAGCAATATCTGGGGATCTAGAGATGGATGCGGTCGCGCATTTCTTCCAGAGCATTCCGGTCGACCTGCTGATCATCCAGACGGTGAACGGCGTGGTCACCGGCATGATCCTGGCGCTGGTCGCCTCGGGCCTGACGCTCATCTTCGGCATCCTGGACGTGGTCAACTTCGCGCATGGCGAATTGTTCATGCTCGGCGCCTATGTCGGCGTGCTGGTCCTGACCGCAACGGGGAGCTTCTGGATGGCGCTCGTGCTGTCCGCCTTGATCGTCGCACTCCTCGGCGCGGCCATCCAGATCGTCACCCTGCGTCCGCTGGTCGGGCGCGATCCGCTCAACACGATTCTCGTCACCTTCGGCATATCGCTGATCCTGCAAAACTACGCGCTGTGGCAATTCGGCCCGGTGGCGCGCAAGATCGGCGAGCCGATCACCAGCTACTTCAACCTGTTCTATCTCACCTATCCCTGGTACCGCATTCTGATCGCGGCATTGTCGGCGGCGATCATCGGCGGCTTCTGGCTATTCCTCAAATATGGCAAATACGGCGTCTGGATCCGCGCCACCACGCAGGACCGCGTGATGGCGCAGGCTATGGGCATCCCGGTCCCGATGGTGCACACCGCGGTGTTCGCGATCGGCGCGGCGATGGCGGCGGCGAGCGGCGTGCTGTTTGCCCCGCTGGTCGGCGTCAACCACACCATGGGCCTCGACTGGGTGCTCAAGGCCTTCATCGTCGTGGTGGTCGGCGGCATGGGCAATCTCGGTGGCTCGATCGCGGCGGCGATCTTCATCAGCCTGCTCGAAGCCTATGCGGCGATCTGGGTCGATCCCTCGCAGGCGGTGATCGTCTCCTTCGTGGTGCTGATCCTCACGCTCCTGTTCCGGCCGACCGGCCTCTTTGTTCCGACGCCCAAATGACGATCGCCCCGCTCAGCAAATCGAAGCCGCTCAAAACGAAATTGAGCCACACCGCCGTTTTCTGGATCGGCTTCTGCGTGGTCATGGCGCTGCTGATCGTCGCGCCGCTGGTGCTGCCCGAATATTGGCGGCGCTTCCTCACCAAAATCCTGATCTGGGGCCTGCTTGCCATGTCGTCCGATATCCTCATCGGCTATACCGGCATGGTCTCCTTCGGGCATTCCGCCTTCTTTGGACTCGGCATGTATGGGGCGGCGGCGGCGCTCCTGATCGTCAGCCCGCCCAATCTGTGGCTCGCCATCCTGTTCGGACTCGGCGGGGCGGCGGGCGCGGCACTGTTCGTCGCCTATTTCTCCACGCGTTTGCGCGACATCTACTTCGCCATCACCACGCTGATCTTCTCGCAAATCTTCTATGTGATCATCTTCACCTGGACCGAAGTGACCGGCGGCGAGAACGGGCTGATCTTCTCGCGACCGCATTTCACGATCCCGTTCCTTTATGACGCGCGTTTTTCGACCGCGACGCTGCACTGGTTCGTGCTGGCGGTGGTCGCCGGCTCCTATGTGCTTCTGCGCCGCATCATGCGGTCGCCCTTCGGCATGGTGCTGCAGTCAATCCGCGAGAACGAGGCGCGCACGCGGGCAATCGGCTATCCGGTCGAGCGCTACAAGATCGTGGCGGTCATGTTGTCCGGCCTGTTCGCCGGGCTTGCCGGCGTGCTCTACGCCGTGCAAAACCAGTTCGCCGCAGCGGAATTCGTATTCTTCACCACATCGGGCGACACCGTCATCTTCAACGTCATGGGCGGCATCGGCACGCTGGTCGGCCCCATCGTCGGCGCCGGTTTCTTCCAACTCCTTCGCGAGCTGCTGTCGCGCATTTTCGGCGATCAATTCCCCTATCTTATCCCGCTCGGCATGATCTTCATCGTCATGATCATCTTCCTGCCGCAGGGCCTGCTCGGCTTTGCCCGGCGCTGGCTCAATCGCTAGCGGAACGGCATGCTGATGGCGACGCCATGCCGGCGGCAAACCTGCGCCACGACTTCCATCTCCTCAACCTGGGCTAGCGACATTCAGCATCGAGTTTTTCGTCAGATTGCAGACTCGCTCAAATGAGCCGGCGCTGGAGTTTTATTCGGACCGCGCATATCGTGCTGCAAAACAAAATAAAATCTTGCGAGCCCGATACGATTCGAACGTGTGACCTTTGCTTTCGGAGGGCCGGGGCTTTTCGAAAGGCGTGCGGCGCCTCAAAAATCAGGCCGATCAATAGGAGCGCTGTTTTGGTGGCTTCGCTACAGCACGTTCTCTTACCCTAGGACCACTAAAACATCGATCGCGATTCACAGAGCTCTAGGCGACCCCAAGGGAAATGGTGCTGCTTCCCATCTGGCGGCAAAGGCGCCCGGCGATTTATGGAGCGAGAGGAGTTTTGCAAGAGTCTCAGAAGTGGCCGGAAATAGCCGGATCAAAATGCAGGGGGTTTGCAAAACCAAGTGAGAGATTTCAACGGCTTAGCCCGAAATCCGATAGGCTACCGTTAGCAATCTTTGGGCCCGAAAATTACGCTTACCGGCTCGGACTGATCGGCGCTCCCTCGCGCATCTGCCAAGCGCTGGCGCCGCTTGGCTTCGGTCTCTTGATCGGGCCAATGGGACGACTCGTCGTCGCGGTATCGGCAGGTTTGAGTCTTGCGGCGCTGGTCGCGCTGATGGCGCTGCGCCGAACCGAAGCGACACAAGCAATCGTCCGCGCGGCTGAATAACAAGGCAGCGCACGACTGAACGGGACTCTTCTCGAAGATTCATCTGGTGTCAATCGTCACTGCGCAGGTGCTCGTGCAGATCGGCGCCTTCAGTCTTCCCGCGCTATTGCTGAGCTACATTGACCAGTGGCACCTGACTAAGACTGAAGCGGGTTCGCTGGTCGGCATCTTCTTTGCGGCTTACGTGGTTGGCGTCCCCGTGCTCGTTGCCCTGACGGACCGTGTTCCCGCGCGGAATGTCTATGTGGTTGGCGCAGGATTGGCGGCGCTATGCCGTCGTGCTGGCGCCTAGCAACCGACAAGGTTGCTAGGGTATGACATTTGAGAGCACGTGAATCCACCGCACGGCCCGCCGACGTATATGCGTTCAGACCTGTCGTGTGATTGGCGGCGCCAAGGCGCGCCGATGGTGACGGACATAATTGCCATCAACTGCTGTCGCCAACGCTTCGCCGCACGGTTTCCAATTTCGCCGAGCGGGAGCGCTCCATGATCTCCACGTCTGCGCCTGTCTTTGTGCGCTAATCACGCCGAAACTGCGATCGTCGTGCTCCATACCTTGCGCGGATGCGGCCGCAGGTCCTTCTATGCCTCAAGTGGAGCAGGCGAGGCGAACGTCGAACATGGTCCAAATTCTCAACGCGGAATCCGCAAATCCTTATCACGGTCCTGGGATAGGGCGCGTCATGAAGCGGAAAATCTGCGTCTATGTCAGCGAAGAACTCGTCACGCGGTTAGCGACAGCCGCCGAGAAACGCGGCGCGACCAAATCGGGATTAGTCGGCTCAGCACTCGATCGCTTTCTGGACGTGACAGAAGACCACGATACGAGTTCTAGCGTGGACGACCGGCTCGCCCGGATGGGCGATCAACTTGATCACGTCGCGCGTGAATTGAGCGTCGTCAATGAAACCGTTGCGATGCACGCACGCTATCATCTCGCCGTCACACCGCCGTTGTCAGATACTGAACAGCCCGCGGCATGCAGGCTGGGCGCAGCGCGCTTTGACGAGTTTGCCGCCCAGGTCGCACGACGCGTCAGGCTGGGAAAGCCGCTCTTCCACGAAACGCTCGAACGGCTAGAAGCCCAAGCTGCGCCGCTGCCATCCTCCGATGATGAAAGCATCTCAGGCGCCTCAGCGGAGCGCGCGCACGACGCGATCTACAACCGCTTGGGCGAGACCGATCGGGAGCCGGTGCCGCCCGAGATTGCGCGACAAATATCGGACCGGCAAGCTGAGGACCGCGAACAGCAGCCGAAGAAGGGGCAACCATCGAGGTTGCAGCTCATTCTCCGGGTCTTCCTGCCATTCGCGATCGGGTACTACCTGTCCTATCTATTTCGTACCATCAGCGCGCTCATCGCAGGCCCGCTGACGGACGAATTCGGACTTACCTCATCCACGCTCGGCTTACTCACGTCGGCATATTTTTTAACCTTCGCCGTTGCCCAAATACCGATAGGCATCTTGCTAGACCGTCATGGCCCCCGCAGGGTTCAAGCGGTATTGCTTGTGCTGGCAGCCGGCGGAGCTGCGCTGTTTGGCGCCGCTGATGGGTCTTCTCGCTTCTCGCGGGTCGCGCGCTGATTGGCCTCGGCGTCGCCGCCGCCCTGACCGCCGGGTTAAAAGCGACCGTGCTGTGGTTTCCAAAAGAGCGTGTCGCGCTCGTCAACGGTTGGATGGTCATGCTCGGTGCGCTTGGTGCTGTGACCGCGACGGCTCCATCGGAATGGCTTCTGGCCTGGATCGGCTGGCGCGGACTGTTCGAGTGGCTTGCGATGGCGACCACGGTCGCGGCGGGTATCGTCTATCTCCTGGTCCCTGAAGCGCGTCTTCGCTCGACCTTCTACAAAGCCGTCGGCGCAGGTGATCTCAGGGTTCGCAAATACGGAAAACGCACTTTCGTTACGACGGAAGAGCTGAAGCGGTTCGTCGAGAACATGCCATCCGGCTGACCGGATAAAGTGCGAGAAAAGAGCAGCGTAGCTTTTTTTGCGACCTTAGGCGGCCTGCTTGCTTTCGATGCTTATGACCTGAGAGGATGGTTTGGTCGCGAAGCGTGCCCAAGCCTCCATGATTTGCTTGCGCTTGGCTAGCATGCTGCGACGACGGTAGACCTTCTCGGCTTCATCACCGCCAGGCACGTGCGCGATGCAGAATTCAAGCGCCTGATTGGAGAACTCCGTCTCTTCTTCACGTCGGTGAGCCGTAGCTCGCCCCTCGTAGTGTTGCTTAAGCGCATGAAATTGCTGGGCGGCGGTCGATCGGTTTGCTCGGGAAGGATAGGCGCGCAAGCGGCGAATCGCGAATCTAATAGGGGAAGCCCCAAGCTCCAGCGGCGAAGCTTGGGGCCCCATTTCGACGCGGCTCGACGGGGGTGAGGAAACGCGCGTCGGAAGCTAATCCTGGGGCGCCAGCACTTGGCGGCCACCTTATGTTGGCGCTCGCAATTCACCCCGCAGCCAGCCCGCTGTTTGCTGAGATCCCATCGGATCGGCACGCCCGCCTACGCGCTGATGAACGTGGTCGCAAGCGGGGCATTCGAATGTTCGGATGTCAAAGCCGGATGAGCCACGCGTGATCTGTGGCAGCATCGTCATGTCTTTGCACTTCGGACAGTGTGGTCTGCAAAACGCGCTCATGATGTAGTCCCCTACATCAGGCGGGAGCACAATACTCTCAGTCACCGGTAGATGCCGTTTCAGGCGGTGATGGGGAAGACCTTCTACCCTTGCTGCTCGACACGCTGATCAAAAGAGACCGGTTCTCGGAAAAACTAACGAACGCCTCGTGCCGTGGCGCCCGACGGTGGTCGGCAAGTGGCAGGGATACTGTCTTGAACCGGCTCTCAGCAGGAGCATATCAACAAGATGCGTAAGAACGATCTTCTTTTTGTCATTGGCTATTTAATCGCTGCCGCTGGGCTGGTTTGGATGCTGCGCATTATCGGCGCTTACTACGTCTGACAGATAAGCACCCTGCCGCCGGCGGCGAGCACTGCGCGTCGTGGTGTGTCACAGGTGGAGTAGTGTAATTGCGACGCCGAGCAGGGTGGAGACCAAGGCTCCGAGCGCAGCTCGGCTAACCGGCCTCCTGTCGCCCCTGGTCCGTAACCTCGTACAAGACGTCGCTGATGTTGGGCGTTGTCGCGATGAGCCACCCAAGTTCAACTAGCCGCTCGTATTTCCGCCGATTGATATTGCCGGCTGTATACTTGCGGCCACCTTGCTCGATGAGTTTGCGCAGCAGCCTGTGGTCGTCATCTGCATCGACCGTCACGCCTGATCCCTCATCTGCAGGAACATCTCCCTCACATCGATCAGCCGCAGCTTTGATCCCTTCGGCATGTGCTCCAGAAGGATGTGCCGCTGCCGCGCGCCGTTCTCAGAACGCTCATACCACTGCGAGGGGCCGGCGGGCCATCAATCGACCAACCGGATACTCGAACGCCACGCTGTTCGGATCGTCGAGCGGTCGTTTCCATCCGCGATCAGCCGTCACGCTGCGGCCTGATTTGTAGGTGTTGCTGTAGAAGGGGGCGCCCGGATTTGGCGCATGATAAAGCGAGTTTTGATCGCGGCGTTGGTCTTTGCTGCTCCGCCCTGCTTGGTCTCAGCGCAGGATGCCAGGGTTTCCGTCGACATGATCGGAATAGGCGGCATGAGTTGCGCCCATTGGCTATCTACGAACGAGCGTCTATTGGAGGGAACCGTCTGGGATCTAGGGTTTCTGGACCGGACTCAATTACGTTGCCGTAGCAAGTGATCAACCACAATCGAAAATCGATGTAGCAGCGATAGTGCCTGAGGTTAATAAAATGCGGTAGGCAAACCTCGCAGACATTAGCCAGCGCTGTATGGAGCACTTATCTCGGGTCTCAGAAGTAGCAATGCCCCGAGGCCCTAATGCGGAGGTCGCGGACTGGCGCGACGTCGGGCGGTAGTTCGATCGGCTTGATGGCTCTGGTTGGTGCGCGGTGCGCAAAGAAGTGTGAGATTAATCTGGTGCGCTTTGAATGTCACGCCGCCCACTGTGCGATCCAATTTCTCCGCAATCTCAGCTGCTGAATGCCGAGCGGCCAAATCCTTGAGGTGCGCTATTTCCGCTGGCGTCCAACGATTTGCCACGCGTTACTCCTCGGGTGCCCTCGTCGAGAAGCCCCAAGCCCGGCGAGCAACCGTCCGAGCCTGGGGCCTACTCTCACGCGACCCGAGGGGGGTGAAGGGAGGGCCGCGCCAGATTCAAGCCGACGGGCTCGAGGACGTTCCTAAGCGAAGAGATCCTTGCCGCTCTGCGTGAAGCGTACGAAAGTACCGCTCTCGTGGAGCTCTAGCCAGCCGCGCTCGATCGCGCGATCAAGCCCAGCCTTGTATTCAGTGGGCGTCGCCTTGTGCTGGTACAGCATCGCCCCGTTGAGCCGCCCGATCAGAATGCGGCCGTCCATATAGGGCTCGTGATCATTGGCGAGCTCGACGATCTTGCGCGCAGCGGCTTCGGGGTCGGCATAGGGGCGAGGCTCAACGAATTTGTTCATGAAGTCGTCTTGGCCTGAGCGGCATAAATGTACAAGCGGTGGTCATAGCTCTCCGCCGGCTTGTGGCTGTCGAAGGTGACGCTCTCGACGAAGGCGCGCAGCTACTCTAACGCAATGTGATGGATTTGGGGCTTGGCCCCGGAACAGCGACTCCAGCTCTTTACAGCGGGCTGCTTGCTCCGCGCGCTGCTTTTCCGCGAGGGCCATTATCCGCTTTCCCAATTTGACCTTCCCCTTCGTAGGAGACTGCTTTCGCTTTGGCATGTTCAAGGGCAAGCTCCGTTGTGAGACAAACGTGCGCAGCGCCGCGGACCCTTGAGAACTAGCGGGGGAAATCCGTTCGCAAAATGTGGAACTCTGGCGCAGCGAGCACTTTTCCCAAACTTTTTGACCCGTGCTCCTCCAGCGACGGGGGCACCGATTGGGAATCGACAAACGGCCCCAGCGCTAGCCGTCTTGGCGCTGGGGCCATCAACCCTCAGGTTTCCTTCGCGGCAATTTGTCCGGAGGCGGCATAGGGTCGACGCGTCTAGCTCGCGTCCGCAATGGACCGGATTTGCGGTGCCTCCTATTCCGCAGCTCCCGTTTGATAGTGGAAGCGGACGAGACAGAACTGGTCGAGCATGTCGGCTTGGCCCTCGACAGGGCTTCGTCAAAGCTTGAGCGCGTCAAGCAACGGTTGAAGGACGTGCAAGAAGAGGCAGCCGCAGAGCTCCGACTGCTCACGGAGGCCGAAACCAAGCTGAGCGCGGCGATCATTGCGGCTCTCCTCTCCAAATCCAGAGGAAAAGTCTGATCGACTGTAAACAGCGATCCTAGAATCGCGCAGTGCGCGAAATCCGCCGCGCCGAGTTGGTCGCGGCCATTGGCAAACCGTGTGCCTATTGCGGGGAGCCGATGGCCGTGCCGACGCGCGACCACATTCACCCCCGCTCAAAGGGCGGCACGCTGGCCCATGGCAAGGCGCTGGCCTGCCTGCGCTGCAACGGCGACAAAGGGAGCCGGACGCTTGGATCGTGGCTGTACAGACTCCGCAAGGCCGGGGATCGGCGGGCAGATATCGTCGCGGAGTTCATCGCAACGCGCGTCGCCTTCGCTCGTCCATGCGTCGTGGCGATTTCACCGGAGGCGTAACCGGCAGCCGCTGACCGCACACGCTAGGCGGTGGGGGCGAAACTGAACAACGAGGCCGCCTACCAAGGCGGCCTTATCGTTTAGGTCGGGGGCTGTAATCCGGGGGAGTTGGCCCAATCGTCCAGCTGAGACGCCATGTCGGCAAGCCTGGCTCTCCTGAGCAAGTTGTACTTCTCCTTACCAGGTGGAAGCCGAGAAGCTTTCACCCTGACCTCCCGAGCGAAAGAAGCGACGCGATCTTGAAGGGGTTCAGTCTGTTTAAAATGACGGCGCATGATGCCGCTCCGTTCCTTTAGAGGAAGGCGGGAGCGCAATGAGGCGTTCTCATCACCGACAAAAGCCGCGGACCGGGCGGTGACCACCTCAACATGGTGGCTTGCTCGCACTCAAACTAGCAGGCTGTTGAAGAACTCAGCCGCGTTCGCAAACGAAGCCTGAATCGTCGCTATTGTGTATGTAGAAGTGACCCACGAGCCTGCCCGCAGTGCCGATCATAACCCATCCGCGACCGCAGGCGGGGTCATTCTCGTCGTGCCCTTGCCATGAGAACTCGGCGCAGGCCGAACCGTCTTGCGCGCCGTAGCGGACGTCGAGAAAGCCCTTCAGGGCACCGAAGGCGATTTCACCGTCGGACTTACCCTCGAACGTGAGATGCGCCTCTTCGACAAGATCGAGGAAGTCGCTGTCCCAGTTGTCCATTTCGACGAAGCGCCAGCGGCCGATAAAGGCCTTGGCGAAGCGGGGCACCGTGGCCATCAGCCGGCCTCCGCTATCAGCTTGGGCAGCCGCACCAGATTGTAGGCGGCGGCAGCGAAGGTAAAAGCCCAAGCGACGCGATCACGGCCACGGAAGCTGGTCTTCTCTTGCCCGCCGATCGTCTTGATCCAGCCGAATGCCTCCTCGATCCGCTTGCGGATGCGCTGGCTGACGGCATAACCGCCGTGCCGGGTCGTCCGCCCGTCAATTGCAGAGCTGCGGCCGCTGGTGTTCTGTGCAACATGCGGCGTCACGTTCATCGAGCGCAGCTCGTTGACGAAGTCTTCTGCATCGTAGGCTTTGTCGGCGCCAAGTGTGATCGCTGTCGGTCGGTCGGCACGAGGCTCAATCATGTGCAGTGCGGCCACCCGTTCGGAATGCCCGTCAGCCAGCGTCAGGCAGGCGTCGACCAGCAGGCCGTGGCGGTTCTCCATCAGCCCGTGCCCGATGAAGCACAGCTTCGTCTCCTTGCCTTTACCCTTGCGGTAGAGCCTGGCATCGGGGTCGGTGGTCGAAGCATGGCTGTCGTTCGAGCGTTTCTGGCCATGGAAGTCCGCTTCGGCATTGCGCCCGCCGCCTTGCGCCGGCGGCTCGCCAGAGCCGTCTTTCGGCTTGACGCTCTTCATCGAGGCCCAGGCTTCGATCAGCGTGCCATCGACCGAGAAGTGATCGCTCGACAGAAGCTTCTTCACCTTGGGCTGCGCCAGCACCGCCGCGAGGAACTTGGCTGCGATGTCGCCTTCCAGCAGCCGGTCGCGGTTCTTCGAGAACACCGAATGGTCCCAGGCTGCGTCGTCGACGCCGATTCCGACAAACCAGCGGAACAGCAGGTCGTATTCCAGCCGTTCCATCAGAAGCCGCTCCGAGCGGATCGAATAAAACGCCTGCAACAGCATCGCCCGAAGCAGTTTCTCCGGCGGGATCGACGGCCGCCCAATCGGCGAATAGAGCCCGGCAAACTCGCGCTCCAGCGCCGACAGCGCCTCGTTCACAATCGTCTGGATCGCTCGCAGCGGATGATCTCGCCGCACCCGCGCCTCCAGGTCAACGTAGCTGAACAGCTCGCCCGTTCTATTGTCGCCGCCGCGCACGCACCCTCTCCGAATCTCGTCGGAGCCAATGAATCACGGTCGCCGATCGGCGGCGAGCACCTTTTTCAACAGCCTGCTAGAACTCGCGGGCGATCTCGACCCGTTCAGGCTGGGCCAGGCAAAGGCCTCCATTCGTACCGCGCATGAGCCGGTGGACGTAAAAGTAACCGTCGGCGCTCATCACCGGCGAGGGCGCCGACACGATCTTGAGGTCGCCGCACGCTCCGATCCAGTCGATATGGCGGTGACCGTGCATCACGATCGCGCGGTCGGCAAACCTCTCGATGCTGCGCACGAACCAGCTGCCGTTGATCAACGCCGTTCCAACGCGTTCGGAGAATGCCTTCACCGGCATCGGATACTCGACGAGGTGATGGTGCAACGCGATGATCCATATCGCCTCCGGAAAACGGCTGATGGCCGCCTCGAATCGGCGCGCCTGTTCGAGCGCGATGAAGCCGAGCGCATTGGTGAAGGAGAAGTGGGCCGCGGCATTGGAATCGAGGATGGCTACCCCGATGCCGTCCTTGCGGTCGGGTGGCAGGATCATCGGGAACTGGGCGTCAAAAATTCCGCGTAAGGCCACGGCGCGACGCACGCCGCCGTGCTCCGCGAAATCGGCGATCTGCGCCTGATGCGGTGCCAGCGCCTCGTCCAGCGTGGCCGTGATGTTGCCCGAAGCATCGACGGGGTGCGCGCGGTTGCCCTGCACGGCCGCGATCGCCGACAGCGTGCGCATCTGCCGCAACCGTTTGCCGGGACTGAGCGGCAGGTCGAGCCGGGCAGGATTGGCACGGTCGACGATGTTCACGTCGTGATTTCCCGGCAGCATGATCGTGCGGGCCGCCAGCTGCGGATATGCCAACAGCGCGTCAAGGAACTCGGCCCATTCGCTGGCCCGCCCGGCGTCGGTCATGTCGCCGGTGATCAGCACATGATCAAGCGGATCGGCGGCATGAATGGCGGCGAGCTGCGCCAGCACGCGGCCAAGACGTTCGTTGCCGCGCGGGCCGGCGCGCCCGCTTTCGATCCGGAAACCATATCGTTCGCCGACGACGTGCAGATCGGACAGGTGGGCAACGCGCCAGATTCCGGAGGCGGACGCAGGAGCGTCGAACGCGGCAAGATGGACCGGCTGGTCCATCCTGGCATCGGCAACACCCCACACCAGCGAGGCGGCGGCCAGATAGCAGCATACCAGGACCGTGGCGTTGGCAAGCGTCGCCTTGATCAGAACATGCATCACCGGGAGTTCGTGCAACACCGCCGTCCATTGCGTGAAAGGCCAGACCAGGATTGCGATCGACACCGCGGCGGCGCTGAGCAGGATGCCCGCGCCGAGTGAACATGTGCGGCGCAGTCTTGCCCGAAAGGCAGGGGTAAGGTCCTTCCGCCACGCCTGCTCCGCCAGGTGCTGTAGCGCCTCGCGGCCGAATGCATAGCTCGGCTGGATCGCGAGCGCGTTGAGCGACCAGAAATTCATTTCCACCAGCCGCAGCAACGGCCGCCATCCGATCCATCCCAGCGCAGCAATCGCGACCAGCATCAGCGCAGCGCCGATTTCCGTGAGTGCGACAATGTGCTCGGAAAGGGTGGAGAACCATGCCGACGCCACCAGCGGGGCAAGGCCGAGCAGCACCGCGGGCAGCAGCAGCAAAACTGTCCAGGCGAACAGGAGCTTCAGCAGACTGATCTCGACGAGCAGGCTGCCGGCGATGGCGAGCAGCGAGCGCTGCTTGGGGCTGGCGGCATCGTCCTCGACATCGCCACGGCGCGGATCGAGCCACGCCCGCCCTTGAGCCGGCCCTGTTTCGTCCGCCGATGTCGACTGCGTCATGACCCGAAGCCCGTTGCCTCATCCGCCACAGGATAGGGGGCGTGCAGACGCGGGACAATCGCGCGGCACCGAGCCTCGCCCATCGCTGCGCTCGATCGATATGCCCTGTGCATGGTATATGCGCCTGAAAGCACCCGACAGTATTTCTTGCAAAGGATTTTCGTAAAACCTTCGCAGACGTGGTCGGGTTGTATGATTGACACCGTGAATACTCGGGCGTTAACTCGACCCAGCCGACTAGAACAGTCTAGCGCGACCTGATGTGGTCGCTTTTCAGCACATGTTGCTGAACCGCCTGCGGTTCGCCGAACCGGATCGCCGGCCAGACAGGAGGTCCAATGGACTTACCGTCGGTCGCAGAGGGTGCAGAACGGCCTTACATCTCCGCGGGACATCTGCCCGTGCATGAGATGGCGCAGAGGCGGGCGCCTGTCGGCAACTTCAAATCCGATTCCAACGAAAGCCCCGTCGGGCGCCGTCGCCCGCGGTGGCCGTTTGCGTTCCGTCAACCACCGGAAAATGAGGGTGACACATGAGCACGTATCAACACAGCACTTCGATGCCTCTCACACGACTGCCTTCGCCGCCGCTATGGCTATGCATCCTGCTTGGAATCTTCATGATCGTAGCCGGCTTTCTCGTGCTCGGTGATGTCGTCTTTTTCACCCTGATCAGCACGCTCTTCATCGGCTGGATGGCCATTTTTACCGGCGCGTTCGAGATCATCCACGCCTTCTGGACCAAAGGATGGGGCGGCTTCGCCTGGCAGGTGCTGCTCGGCATTCTCTACCTCGTCTTCGGCTTCATGCTGGTGAGCCAGCCGCTGACCAGCGCCTTGATCCTGACTTACGTTCTTGGCCTCGTGCTCCTGATTTCAGGATTCGTCCGCATCCTCGTCGGCATCGGCCATTGGCGGGAGCTTGGCTGGGTCATGGTATGCTCGGGTCTGTTCGGCATTCTGGCAGGTCTGATCATTCTGACCGGCTTTCCTGCCACCGGCATGTGGGTGCTCGGACTCCTGCTGGGCATCGACCTGTTGTCTCACGGGATCGGATGGCTGACCTATGCCGTCTGGCGGCCGGCGGCAGCATAGCCTCGCGCAGGATTTGAGAACGCGGCCGATTGATCGCGCGGCATCGCCAAGGGATGCAGCGTGTTCGCTTGTTGATCCCTTGCCAAAGATGCTTGGCTTGTAGCGGATTTTCCGTTAGAGCCCGCTGTGCTCGCCTCGATCGCCGATCAGGCGGTCGCAAGGCTCGCCTGCGACCAAAAATCAGAGACTAAAAACAAGAATTGAGCATCCTCTCCGGTTTCGCCGACATCTCCTTTTGGCAGCTCCTGCTGGTCGCAGTCGTGGCGCTGTTTGCTTCCCTTGTCGGCGGACTTGCCGGTTATGGCACCGGCGCCTTGATGCCGATGGTGCTGGTGCCCCTGGTCGGCGCCGAGCCGGTGGTGCCGATCATCGCGATCTCCGCGATCTTCTCCAATGTCAGCCGCGGCACCGCGTATTTCCGCTATGTCGACGGCCGCCGCGCGCTGATCGTGATCGCCTGCGCGGCGCTCACCACGGCGCTCGGCGCTTACGGCTACACCAAACTCACTAACGCCGGCGCGGCGCTCGTGATCGGCAGCATGCTGATCCTGAGCGTGCCGCTGCGCCGCATGTTGCGCCGGAAGGAGGTCCGGATCGGCGATACCGGGCTCGCTGCGGGCGCGATCGGTTATGGCGTTGTGGTTGGCGGGACCTCGGGCTCGGGCGTGATCCTGCTGTCGCTGCTGATGGCCGCAGGCCTCGAAGGCGCGCATGTGATCGCCACCGATGCGGCGATCTCGGTCGTTACCTCCGTGATCAAGATTTCGGTGTTCGGGCTCTCGGGCGTCCT
>Ga0210401_10000413_pt1 | contig 53143 bp, 47 predicted proteins | sample IncBWH32MmetaG_FD_150866 | JGI IMG/M metagenome (GOLD analysis project Ga0210401, IMG submission 150866) | Forest soil microbial communities from Barre Woods Harvard Forest LTER site, Petersham, Massachusetts, United States - Inc-BW-H-32-M | ecosystem: Environmental > Terrestrial > Soil >...
GCATCACCCAGAAACTCCTCGACACCATCGCCGAGCATCCGGCGCTCGTGAAATACATCGACATGCCGCTGCAACACGCCAGCGCCGCAGTCCTGAAGCGCATGAAGCGCGGCTCACACGGCGACTACTTCTTGAAACTGATCGAGCGGATTCGCGCCACCATCCCCGGCATCGCCATCCGCACCAGCATGATCGTCGGATTCCCCGGCGAAACAGAAGCTGATTTCGAGACTCTGCGCCAGTTCGTCCAGACCGCCCAGTTCGACCGGCTCGGCGTCTTCTCGTATTCCGATGAAGAAACCAGCGGTAGCTATCACCTCGATGCCAAAGTGGACGCCCGCGCCATTTACAATCGCCGACGCAATCTTATGGCTCTCCAGCGGCGGATTTCGAAACAACGGAATCGCAAAATGATCGGCCAGGAAATCGATGTTCTCGTAGAAGGCCCGTCCCAGGAAACCGATCTGCTGTGGCAGGCGCGCATGTCGACCCAAGCACCAGAGATAGACGGCGTCTGCTACCTCAACGATTTCGGCGATGTCCCGCCTCGGCCCGGCGAAATCCGGCGCATGCGAATCACCGAGACGCACGACTACGATCTGATCGGCGCGCTGATCGATTCTCCCGCTGAATCAACGTCGCTTCCCCTTGCGCAACCGTTTCCCATCCTCGCCTCTGTCCGATGAAGTGCCCGATCTGCAAAAAACCAGTCGCTCCCGGCGACGAGTTCTTTCCATTCTGCAGCGAGCGCTGTAAGATAATCGACCTCGGCAATTGGGCCAGCGAGAAGTACATCATCTCGACGCCGGTCCAGCCGCAGGAATCAGAAACCGACGGCGAAGACCATGAGCCTTAGTCCACTGCCCCGGCAGAGGATTGACGCGACTCTTCTGATCGCCACTTGGTTCGGTTGCGGATATGCTCCGGTTGGGCCCGGCACTGCGGGATCGCTGGCCGCGCTGGGTATAGCGATCGTACTCCATCTCGCTTATGGTTCCGGCCGCGGCACATTCCTGCTGCTCACCGCGATTCTCGTGCTCCCCGGTATTTGGGCGGCCGATGTGTTCGCCAAACGGATCGGTCAAAAGGATCCGCGCGTCGTGGTCGTGGACGAAGTGCTGGGCCAGTGGCTGACGCTCGCCGGCGCCGCCACCCTCAACTGGAAAAGCTGGCTCGCGGCATTCGCCCTCTTCCGCCTCTTTGATATCTGGAAGCCTCCTCCCGTGCGGCAACTCGAAGCTCTCCCCGGCGGGATCGGCATCGTGGCCGACGACTTGATGGCAGGCCTCTACGGTGCGCTTGCTATATTCTTATTAGATCGATTTCAGTTGTTCTAACATGGCTTCATCAAAGAAAGACGCGAACGGCCGCCCCACTATCTCGAACGTCACTCCCGAGGCTGCGATTCCAGGCGGAGAGTTTCAGATTCATGGAGCGGGATTGGCTCGCTCCGAACGGCCGCGCGTCACCATCGGCGATGTGGCCGCTCCGATCGTGATCGGGTCCGACTCGTACCTCATCGTTCGCGTGCCGGAAGGCGCCTCGGCGGGCGAACTCGTCATCGAAGCCGGCAATCAGAGTAGCCGCGCCTGGACCTGCGACGTCGGAGTCCAAATTGCCGACAACCTTTACGCGGTGGCCAACCCAGCCGTCGATTCGTTTGGCAACATCTTCGTTACTTTTAGCGGATCGCGCGGGCAGAAAACGCCCGTTTCGGTTTATAAGATCGATCTCAACTACAATCCCAAGCCCTTCGTAAGCGACATCATGAACGCCACCGGACTGGCCTTCGACAAAGAGGGCGTCCTGTACGTTTCCAGCCGTTACGACGGGATCGTCTATCAGGTCACGCCCAACGCCAGCGTATCGCCCTATGTCGAAGGCATGGGAGTCGCGACGGGAATCGCTTTTGATCCTGATGAGAATCTGTATGTCGGCGATCGCGGCGGGACAATCTTCAAAATCAGCCGTACTCGCCAGATTTACGTGTTCGCGACACTCGAGCCTTCCATCGCCGCCTATCACTTTGCTTTCGGCCCCGACGGCTATCTATACGTCACCGGCCCTACTACGTCGAGTTTTGATTCGGTCTACCGCATTGGGCCTTCAGGCGAAGTAGAAACCTATTATCGCGGGCTCGGTCGCCCCCAAGGACTGGGTTTTGATGCGGAAGGCCGCCTGTACGTCGCGGCTTCTCTCGGTGGCAGGCGCGGCGTCGTTCGTTTCGCCAACCAACAATCGCCCGAGTTGTTTCTCTCCGGACCAGGGATTGTGGGTCTGGCCTTCACTCCGTCACGGGCGTTGCTAGTCACCACCAACAACTCGCTCTATCGCGCCGATGTCGGGATCCCCGGCCGGCCTCTTCCGTAATGCCGGATGCTGAAATTATCGCGATTGGGTCAGAGCTGCTGACCCCTCAAAAAGTAGACACCAATTCTCTTTACCTCACCGACCAGTTGAATGCGCTGGGCGTGGAGGTCGTTCGCAAAACCATCGTCGGCGATGAGCGAGCGCGTCTTACCGAGACCATTCTTGCGGCGATCGCGCGCTCCCAGGTCATCGTTTTGACCGGCGGCCTCGGTCCGACTGAAGATGATCTCACTCGCGACGCGGTAGCTGCAGCGCTCGGTCGCTCCATGGACTTTCATCAAGAGATCTCCGATCAAATCGAAGAGCGATTGCGGCGTTACGGCCGCAAAATGGCCGAGATCAACCGCCGTCAGGCATACATCATCGAAGGCGCCGAGATCCTGCCAAACGACCGCGGCACCGCGCCGGGCCAGTGGATCGCGCGCAACGGCGTGGTATTGATGCTGCTTCCCGGACCGCCCAACGAATTGAAGGCCATGTTCGAGAAGCAATGTCTTCCGCGTCTCGAGAAATTCCTGCCGCCGCAGGTGATTCGCACGCGGTTTTTCCGTACCGTCGGCATGACCGAATCGGAGCTGGATCAGATGATTTCGCCGGTCTATACGCGCTATGCAAATCTGGCTACCACGATCCTGGCAGTGTCCGGAGAGATTCATATTCACCTGCGCGCGCGTTGCGCGTCGGCGAATGAAGCGGAGACTGTGCTGGAAAAAGCGTGCGCCGACATTGAGCCCCTGCTCGGTGATCGGATCTATTCGCGTAATGGCGATTCCCTCGAGCAAGTGATCGGTGATCTGTTGCGCGCCAGGCGTGCCTCTTTGAGTGTGGCCGAGAGCTTGACCGGAGGACTGCTGGGTGGTCGTATTACGGCTGTCCCCTCCAGTAGCGATTATTTTCGGGGGGGCTTCGTCGTTTACTCCAACGAGATGAAAACGAAGTTGCTGGGCGTCCCGGCCGAAATGCTCGCCGAGCACACCGCCGTGAGCGAACCCGTCGCCAAGGCCATGGCAGAGGGCGCTAAAACGCGCACCTCCTCCGACTACGCAGTTTCGATGACGGGCTATGCCGGCCCGGATGGCGAAAAGGTCGGTCTGGTTTTCATCGGCCTCGCTACTCCCGCTGGGACCGAGGTGCGGCGCATCATGTTCCCGGCTGACCGCGAGCGTGTCCGGACGTTCTCCACCAACACCGCATTGGATCTCCTGCGGCGGAAGTTGCTCGCTACCGCTGTTACCCCAGGGTAACCGGTCGCTAATATTCACAATACGCGCAAAATCATAAAATTAACACAGGCAACCCAACTTTCCGGGGGGCCATCTAACAGGCAGAGAGTTGGAAGGAGGCAATTATGCTGAAGAAATTCAAATTGCCGTTACTGGCTCTGGGAACAGCTCTGGCAATCATGAGCCCTGGCGCGGCTCTCGCAAGAGATGACCGCGATCACGAGCGCCATGAGCGTCACGAACGCCGAGAGCATGTGTGGCGCGAACGGGGACCGGGCTTTAGAGCGTACTATGGCTACGGCCCGAGCTACGCGGGCGGTTATTATGATCGGTGGGGCCGTTGGCATCCCTACGGCTTCTACGACCGTTGGGGCCGCTGGCATCCCTACTAACGATTAGTGAATGGCGATTAGCCAGTGAAGGAAAGGCATCGGTGCGAAAATAGAAGCATCGATGCCTTTTCACGTCTTTGAAGCAGAAGCCAACAGTATTCTGAGCTCGACTTCAGGCTTCATTGCGGAAGCTGGATTTACTCATTCGTTAACACCGGCTCGAAATTGCACTTTCGGATGTACCTATTGTTATGTCCCGACGATGCGCGTATACGCTGGCCTGAAGCCTCAAGACTGGTCGCACTGGGGGCAGTTTACGACATTTAAATCCAATGCCCCCGCCCTGCTCCGCCGCCAGCTTCGCTCTGGCCAAGTAATCTATTGTTCTCCCTTGGTCGACCCTTATCAACCCGCCGAAGAGACCGAACGGCTGATGCCGCAAATTTTCGATGAGCTGTGCGCGTGTCCACCAAAGATCTTCGTCATCCAAACGCGCGGCTCATTAATTCTTCGCGACCTCGATAAGCTGATCGAGCTTGCCCGGTGCACCTCGCTGCGCGTTAGTTTTTCAGTCACAACGAATCGCGAGGAAATTAGAAGACTTTATGAGCCCCATTGCGCGACGATTCACGAGCGCATCGAGACAGTGCGTCGGCTTCGCGAAGCTGGAATCCAAACTTTCGCAACCCTGGCGCCGCTCCTGCCCTGCGATCCGGAGGAATTGGCTGCACTGGCGTTGGATGCCACCTGTTCGGACATCATCGCGGATCCCCTGCATATCCGCGCTTCTAAGCCGCGCGGCGCAACCACCCGTGAAGCCGCTTTCGCGATCAGCCGGCGATACGAGTTTTCTGCCTGGCTTGAACCGGAGTTTCAGGCGGAAGTGATCTCCCGAATTGACCGCGCCGTTACCAAGGCCGGTCGGCGCTTTGCGACTGGAGTAGAGGGTTTTGGATGGCTGGCACAATAACTGCAAATCCTGTTTTGGAGCGGCTCGGCATTGAGCAGGTCAATTCCGGCGCCTGCGGCCGCGAGTGGATCGCATCATCGGGAACCGCCTCGATCGCGTCCATAAATCCCGCGGACGGCCAGGAGATTGCCTGCGTCCGTTTGGTTTCTGCAAAGGATTACGACCAGGTAGTTGCCGAAGCCGCCGAGGTTTTCGCGCGCTGGCGTATGCTGCCCGCTCCCAAACGTGGCCAGATCGTGCGTGAGATCGGCGACGAATTGCGGCGTTTCAAAGACGATCTCGGGACGCTGGTCACGCTCGAAATGGGCAAGATCCTGGCGGAAGGCAAAGGCGAAGTCCAGGAGATGATCGACGTCGCGGATTTCGCGGTGGGCCTGTCGCGGCAACTTTACGGTCTCACCATGCCAAGCGAGCGCCCGCGGCATCGCATGTACGAACAATGGCATCCACTCGGCGTGGTCGGCGTCATTTCCGCTTTCAATTTTCCGGTGGCGGTTTGGGCCTGGAACGCGCTGTTGGCCGCGGTCTGCGGCGATTGCGTTCTCTGGAAGCCATCTTTGAAGACACCGCTGACTGCGATCGCCGTGCAGAAGATCTGCGACCGCGTGCTGGACCGCCATGGCTGGCGCGGCGTCTTTAGTCTCGTCATCGGCGAGGATTCCGTCGTCGGCCAGCGCATGCTCGAAGACTCACGCATTCCGCTCGTCAGCGCCACCGGCTCATGTCGCATGGGACGAATTGTGGCCGAGACCGTCGGACGCAGGCTTGGACGTACGCTGCTGGAACTCGGCGGAAACAACGGTATGATCGTGATGAACGATGCTAATCTCGACCTCGTCCTGCGAGCCGTTCTGTTTGGCGCGGTCGGCACCGCGGGCCAGCGCTGCACCAGCCTCCGGCGTTTATTTCTCCACCGCGACATCGCCGGCCCGATGATGGAAAAGCTAAAGGTGGCTTACGCCCAGATTCCCATCGGGAGCCCACTTGACGAATCAACACTCATGGGGCCGCTCATCGATCGCTCAGCCGTGGATGCTATGCGCGCTGCGCTCGAACGAATCCGCACCGAAGGCGGCGAGATCATTTTCGGCGGCCAGGAGCTGGGCGGATGTTTCGTCCAGCCGGCGCTCGTCAAGGCGCGCCCCGAGATGCCGATCCTCAAGCAAGAAGTCTTCGCGCCTATCCTCTACCTGATCGACTTCGAATCGCTGGATCAGGCCATAGCATGGCACAACGACGTCCCGCAGGGTTTGTCCTCTGCCATGTTCACCACGAATTTGATTTCGTCCGAAACATTCCTAAGCGCGCAAGGCAGCGATTGCGGAATCGCGAATATTAATATCGGGACCAGCGGCGCAGAGATCGGCGGAGCTTTCGGCGGCGAAAAAGATACGGGCGGCGGACGCGAGTCCGGCAGCGATGCCTGGAAGGCCTACATGCGGCGCCAAACCGTGACCATCAACTGGTCGAACGAGCTTCCGCTCGCCCAAGGCATTAAGTTTTCACCCGGATCTGGTCCAGCCGAATCTGATCCAAATGGTGCTCCAGATGCGTGAGGTAGTCCGCCGCCAATTCTTCCAGTGTCATTACCGGATTGTTTCCGATCCAGCACTGCGTATGTCTCTTCTCTTCCGGCACGCTCGCCAATACGTGGGCGAGGAAGCGATTGTACGTCGCCCAGAACACCAACAAATCGCTCCAGCGCGCATCCTGATATCGTTGCACGCGCACGCAGCCGGACTGATCGTATCCCGGCCAGCGCAGTTCATCTTGAAGCTGCGCGCGAACAAAGCGCTGATGATTGTTCGACGCCGAATCGATCAAGTGTCCCAGAATCTGTTTGCGCGACCAGCCGCCTTCAATGGCGGGAACAGCGGCCTCAGTCTCGCTAATTCCACTAAAGTCGCGTTCGCTGCGTACAATCAGCTCTTTCAAACGGGTGCTTAGTTGAATCATGATTGTTTGGTGATGCTCGCGCAGTCAATCCGGTAACATAAATCTGTGTTTTATTCTACAGCCCTGTTGCTGCTTTTCGCGATCGTGGCCCGGCCGCAGGGCCCGCTTGAAAACACGGGGAAGCCGATTCGTATCGCGTTCGATTGCACAGAAACCGATATGCAGGCTTCCGGGTTGGCCTGCCCGGAGGATGAGCCCTGTCCGGTATATCTCGAACTCGCCAATATAGAATCTGTGGGCAACAAGCTTTTTCTGCCGGGAAATTTGCATACGCCAACCACCACTATTTACTCCGTTTTGCTCGCTACCGAAGACTCCGGCAAGACCTGGAGCGAGCCGCATCCACGCATTCGGTCCGCGGGCCTGGACCAGATTCAATTCATCGATTTTCAAAATGGTTGGATTTCCGGCGCCAATTTGCAGGGCGCGCCGCGCGATCCGTTTCTGCTGCTCACCACCGATGGAGGCAAAACCTGGCGCCAGCGGCCCATTTATGGAGAGAGCCGCTTGGGCGTCATCGAACGCTTCTGGTTCGAGTCACCACAAGAGGGAACCATGTTGGTGGATGCACGCCTGGAGACCAATGTCCACGAGCTTTACGAGACGCGGACCGGCGGCGAGTCCTGGTCGCTCCGGCAGGCCAGCGCCAATCCTATTCGTTTCCCCAAAGCCAAAGAACCTGGTTCAGCCGGCTGGCGGATCAGAGCCGATTCCTCAACCAAGAGCTACGCCATCGAGAAATCGGAAGGGCAGCGCTGGCAAAAGGTAGCCAGCTTCCTGGTGCACGTCGGATCTTGCAAACAATGAAACCCGATCCTATCGAGCTCGAACTATTCCGCCATCTGCTGGTCTCCATCGCGGAGGAGATGGGCGCGGTCCTGAGAAAAACGTCCTATTCGGCCAACATTAAAGAGCGCCGCGACTATTCATGCGCGGTTTACGATGCCCAAGGCGAAACCGTTGCAATGGGCGATCACATGCCGGTGCATCTGGGAGCCATGCCGCTATCAGTGCGTCATGCGACCCAGGCTTTCGATTTGCAACCGGGCGACGTTGCGATTTTGAACGATCCGTTCCGCGGTGGAACGCACTTGCCTGATATCACCGCGGTTTCTGCGATTTTCGTCCCAGGCAGCCGCAAGCCGGCCTTCTACGCGGCGAACCGTGCCCATCATGCTGACGTCGGCGGAATGAGCCCGGGTTCGATGCCGCTGGCGCGCGAAATTTACCAGGAAGGTATTCGCATTCCGCCGATTTTGCTCGCTCGGCGCGGCCAATTCGATCGCCCGCTCTTGGATCTGATCCTGGCCAACGTGCGAACGCCTGTCGAGCGCGAGGGCGATTTGCTAGCGCAATGCATGGCCATCCGGCGTGGCGAACAGCGCCTCCACGACTTAGTGCGCAAGTACGGAATGGCTACAGTTCGACGTAACATGACGGCGCTCAAGGATTACAGCGAGCGTATGATGCGTTCGGCCATCCGGCGCTTGCCGCGCGGAAAATATCATTTCGAAGATGCGCTCGATAGTGACGGCATCACCGACCGTCCGGTAAAGGTTGCAGTCACGGTAACTATTCACGGCGACCGGGCGACCATCGATTTCACGGGCTCCGATCCTCAGACCGAAGGCTCGGTGAATGCCAATTATGCCGTTGCTGTTTCGGCAACCACCTATGTGTTTCGCTGCCTGGTACGCGAGGAGATTCCATACACCGCGGGCGTGATGCGGCCGCTCGAAGTGATTGCGCCCAGCGGATCAGTCGTCAGCGCGAATCCGCCCTCCGCAATGGCCGCAGGTAATGTTGAGACCTCGCAGCGCATCACCGACGTCGTACTAGGCGCACTTTTCAAAGCCGCACCCGTGCTCATCCCGGCCGCCAGTTCGGGAACCATGAACAACCTAACGTTTGGTGGGAATGATCCTGTTCGCCACCAGCCTTTCGCCTATTATGAGACCATCGCGGGTGGCATGGGTGCTTCTGCCGTGTCCGATGGTCCAAGCGCTACCCACACGCACATGACCAACAGTTGGAACACGCCGGTCGAGGCTTTCGAGCATCAGTATCCATTGCGCATTCGTGGCTACCGCATTCGCTCCGGCTCAGGTGGTCGCGGGAAACACCGCGGTGGTGATGGCGTCATTCGCGAATACGAATTCCTCACTCCGGCGCAGGTGACTATCCTTTCTGATCGCCGATTGCGGGGTCCATATGGTCTGCATGGCGGAAACCCTGGCACGCCAGGCAGGAATCTTCTATTTCACGGGAATCGCGTCACCACGATCCCAGGCAAGGCTAGATTTGAGGTAGAACGTGGTGATGTTCTCCGGGTCGAATCTCCAGGCGGAGGCGGCTACGGCAAGCCAGACTGAAGCACGCCCCGTAACGCCAGGCGCGCCCCAGCCGGTCACGCTAGTGGCGATGTTGCAAACCTGGCGGCGCCTCACGTTTCTGCATTGGCCTTACGAGCCCGCGCTTGTTCAGCCGCTCCTGCCGCCCGGCCTGGTGCTCGATACGTTCGACGGTGCCGCATGGATCGGCTTGGTCCCATTCGAGATTTATAACCTCCGGGCGATCCCTCATTTCCCCGAAACAAACGTGCGCACTTATGTCATTGGCCCGGATGGCAGCCGCGCGGTTTGGTTCTTCTCGCTCGATGCCGCCCGTTTGGCTGCAGTCGTGGGAGCGCGAGTCGCTTACCATTTGCCCTACTTTTGGGCCAAGATGCGCGTGACTTCGCAAAACGGAACGATTCACTATTCGAGCCGCCGCAAGCGACCGCATTCAACCGCTGTGATATCCGATATCGCAGTGAAACCAGGCGATCGCTTCGCAGCCGAAGAACTCGGCGATCGCGATCACTTTCTGACCGCGCGCTACCGGCTCTATACACTGATTCGCGGCCGGCTAGGTTACGCGCAGATTGAGCATGAGCCCTGGCCGCTTGCTCGCGCGACAGTAGTCACACTGAATCAAAACATAATTGAAGCGGCCGGACTTCCGGCGCCAGAGGGTCAACCGTTAGTTCACTATGCGACTGAAATCGATGTGAAGATCGGTTACGTAGGCATCGCCTGATGCCGATGAATTCCGCTTCACTCGCCGCCGTCAGTTTACACTGGAGTTTCATGGCCAAGTTCAAGCCCGCCGGCAGCAAGAAGGCACCGGCGAAATCAGCGCGCAGTGCGATCCCCTGCCTGGTGATCGTGATTCTGGGAATCGCCATCATGTGTTTGCTTTTTTATTTTTCACTGCAATCCAGCGCTTCGTGAGACCTGCATTTCATGAGAATAGATAACCGCCGTCCCGATCAAATGCGTCCGGTCCGGATGACTACGAAATACCTGATGACCGCGGAAGGCTCCGCGCTGATCGAAGTCGGCAACACGCGTGTGCTGTGCGCCGCCTCAATTGAGGAGACGGTTCCGCCCTTCCTACGAGGCAGCGGGCGTGGTTGGGTCACCGCTGAGTACGCGATGCTTCCACGCGCCACTGCCAGCCGCACGCCGCGCGAAGTTACCCGAGGTCATCCTTCCGGACGCACGCAAGAAATCCAGCGCTTGATCGGTCGCTCCCTGAGATCGGTCGTCGACATGACCGCGCTCGGCGATCGCACTATCATCGTCGATTGCGACGTTTTGCAGGCCGACGGTGGAACACGCACAGCCGCCATCACCGGCGCTTACGTCGCGCTCGTGCTCGCTCTCCAGCAGTTGGTACAATTCGGCGCGTTGAAGTCGCTCCCCGTAACGGATCACATGGCCGCTACTAGCGTCGGGATCGTCGGCGGTGTGCCGATGATCGATCTTTGCTATGACGAGGATTCGAAGGCGGAGGTCGACATGAACGTTGTGATGACTGGCAGCGGCCGCTTCGTCGAATTACAGGCCACCGCCGAAAAGACGCCGTTCGACGACAGTCAAATGGGCCGGCTGGTCGAGTTGGCGCGGCACGGCATTTCCGAGCTCGTCGCGATTCAGAAGCAGGCGTTGGAGGCCTGAGTTGCGGCTATACTGCGCTACAAGCAATCCAGGTAAGCTGCGCGAATTCAAGCTGGCTCTGGCTGATTCATTTATAATCGAGGCGCTTCCGGGTCTCAACTCTATTCCTATCTGCGAAGAAACCGGCACAACCTTCGAAGAGAATGCGATTCAGAAAGCGCTCTACTACTCCAAACATTCTGAAGGCTATTTGTTCGTGGATGATTCGGGCCTGGAGGTCCACGCCCTGGGCGGCGCGCCGGGTGTCTATTCGGCGCGATACGCGGGCGCCGAAGCCACTGACGAGGCCAACAACCGCCTTCTGTTGGAGCGAATGCGCGGCATTGCGGACCGCTCTGCGCAGTTCGTTTGTGTCGCGGCGCTCGCCCAATCGGGGCGTTTGGTCCGGACGTTTCGCGGCGAAGTTGGAGGGCAATTAATCGAGGAGCCGCGCGGCGCTGACGGATTCGGCTACGATCCGCTCTTTTACTATCCGCCGTTCGGCTGCACATTCGGTGAAGCGCCCCTCGCGCAGAAAATGAAGGTCAGTCATCGCGCGAGGGCGCTGCACTCGATGCAGGACTACCTTTTGACTTCAGAGAAATAAGGGCCCCCATGCGGCAGCCAGAAATGGGACGCCGCCGACCCCGAAATGAGATACTTCTTTCGTATGTTTTGGCGATTGCTACTATTCTTAGTACCGGCCTTCTTGTTCGCTCAGACGAATAGCGATTGGGGTCAGCCCTTCCCGCCGCACCGCGTCATCGGCAACGTCTATTACGTCGGCACCAAAGGGCTGGCGTCTTATTTGATCACGACGCCTCAGGGAAGCATCTTCATTAACAGCAGTCTCGAAAGCTCCGTGCCTCTCAATCGCGCCAGCGTCGAGAAGCTGGGCTTTCGTTTTCAGGATGTGAAAATCCTGCTGATCAGTCACGCACACTTCGATCATTGTGCCGGAAGTTTCCTGGTCAAAGAATTGACTGGGGCCAAGTATATGGTCATGCAGCAGGATGTCGCGGAAGTCGAAAGCGGCGGCAAGGACGATTTTCAATACGGCAAAACGCCGGATACCCTCTTTAAGACGGTGAAGGTAGATCGCGTGCTGCATGATGGCGATCAAGTGACACTCGGCGACGCGGTGTTAACGGCTCGCCTGACTCCCGGACACACCAAAGGCTGCACCACCTGGACCATGAAAGCGCGCGACGGCGGGAAGGTATACGACGTGGTCATCGTCGGAAGTCCGAACGTGAACGCCGGGTATAAATTGGTGAACAATGCGCTCTATCCGCGGATCGCCGATGATTATGCGCGTATGTTCCGCGTGCTGAAGTCACTGCCCTGCGACGTCTTTCTCGGCGCTCATGGAAACTACTATGGCCTGGAGGAGAAATTCGCACGGCTGGGCAAGGGCGGCGCGAATCCGTTTATAGATCCCGACGGCTATAAGCGGTACGTCGACGAGCGCGAAAAGACATTCCGTTCGGAATTGGAGAAACAGACGGCGGCTGCAAAATGAAACGTGGATGAGTTACCAGCTCGACCGCTTCCACCGGCAGTACCCAATCATCGTCTTGCCGTCGATGATCTTGCCGGACTCGATTCCTTGCTCGACTTCCTTGGCCGTAAACCAGCGCGTTTCGATGCGCTCATCTTCCATAGGCTGGGCTTTTCCCTCAGTCAAGCCAGTCGCAAGAAAAATCGTCATCTTCTCTGCCACGTAGCCTGGGCTCGGATAAAACGTCACCAGTTTCTTCCACTGTTTGGCCCGGTAGCCAGTCTCCTCGGTGAGTTCGCGCTTGGCGGCTTGAAGCGGAGTTTCACCTTTATCCAGTTTGCCCGCCGGCAGTTCCCACAAGTAGCTGCGCGCCGGAAGTCGATATTGGCGCACCAGCAGCACGCGCTTGCGATCGTCCACGGCCATCATCACAGCTGAGCCATTGTGGTGCACGATGGCGCGACGGATCTCGAAACCGCTCGGATCCACCACGTGTTCCTCGGAAACAGAAAATAGATTGTTCTTGTATTTTTGAATGGACGAGATGAGTTTCATGATTTTCGGATTGCGCTGGCGAACTGCTCCACCGGCAGCGTGTTCAATACGTCAGCGGCCTCCAGCCAGCCGCGTCGCGCTGTGATGACGCCGTAGTGCATGTTGGGGCGGAGATGCTTGGTCTGGTGCGAATCGGTCGAAATGGTAAATTTCGCGCCCAAGCCCTTGGCCGTTCGAACCATGGAGCTACTGAGATCAAGCCGCTCCGGACTGCCGTTGATCTCCAGGTACACGTTGCGCCGCGCGGCCACGGCAGCCACGCGTTCGAAATCGAAGGGGAACGGGTCACGATTGAGGAGCATCCGCCCGGTAGGATGACCCATGACGCGAATGTTCGGCGATTCCAGTGCGCGCATCAACCGGTCGGTCATCTCGCTTACTTCCAGATTCATGTGGCTGTGCACGCTACCGATGACGATGTCGAGCTCCGCCAGCGCATCTTCGGTCAGATCCATCTCACCGTCACGCCGGATATCGCACTCCAGACCAGAGAAAATCCGGATGCCGAGGCCTCCCTGGTTCAACTCGCGAACGTGTTTGGCAAAGGCGACAGCGCGTTTCTCATCCAGGCCGTTCGCCATTGCCAGAGCCTTCGAGTGATCGGTGATCGCGATGTACTCGTAGCCCAACGCGCGAGCCGCTTCGGCCATCTCTTCGAGCGTCGCGCGACCATCCGTCTCGACAGTGTGCATGTGCAGGTCGCCGCGAATATCGGACAGCTCGATCAGCTTGGGTAGCCGTCCTTCCAGCGCGGCCTCGATCTCGCCGCAATTCTCGCGCAATTCAGGCGGAATCCAAGGCAGACCGAGTTGCCTGTACACGTCTTCCTCGGTTTCGCCGGCCACGCGTTCTTCATTTTCCACACGGAACAGTCCATACTCATTCAACGTGAGTCCCAGCTTCAAAGCGCGGCTGCGCAAGACGATGTTGTGCTCTTTGCTTCCGGTGAAATACTGCATGGCCGCGCCATAGCTTTCATGCGGCAGCGCGCGCAGATCCACCTGCAGACCCTCGAGTCCATATTGGATGCTTGCCTTGTTCTGTCCCTTGCCAAGCACGGCATGCGCCTTCGGATGTGTGACGAACCGCTCCAGTGCCTCCGCCGCACCCGGGCCAGTCGCAAGCAGATCCAGATCCCCGATGGTATCTTTACCGCGCCGCAAACTCCCCGCCGCTGCAATTTGATCCAGACCGCCGCCCTCGGAAAGGTATGGAATTATCTCATCGGCTGTTCTTTTGCCGAAGCTCATTAGGAAACGGCCCGTCCGTTGCCGGTATTGCGCGATCGACTTCAGAACCTTCTCTTCGAGCTTTGCGCCCATGCGCGGTAGTTCGCGCAGCTTCTGCTCTTTGCAGATTCGCTCCAGATCGTCGATCGTCGCGACCTTGTAGTGTTCCCACAACAGGGCGATGCCTTTGGGACCGAGTCCCTGGATTCGCAGCAGCTCGAGAACCGTTGGCGGGAACTGCGTCAACAGCATGTCGCGCTTGTCAAACGATCCGCGCTTACAGATTTCCTCTAACGCGCCGGCGATACCTTTGCCTATGCCTGGAATTTCTGTGACCTTGCGGTTCGGATTGCAAAGGATGTCCTCGATCCGTTCCGGATATCCCTCAATCGCCGACGCCGCATTTCGATAGCTGCGGATTCGGAAGCCGTCCTCGGCGGCGACCTCCATCAAATCGGCCGTTTCCGCCAATACCCGCGCGATTTCACGGTTTTCCATGCGTCCTGTTAGAAACCGTAGCGATTAGATGCGGCTCGACGTGCACCAAAACGTCCGCTACCCAATCCAGTTCTTCCTTGATCCGGATTCGAACCTGGGTTGCGATCTCGTGCGATTCGTAAACGCTCATAGCGGGGTCCACTTCCAGATGCAAGTCTACATGCCATTGCAAGCCGGTTTTGCGCGCATAACACTTCTCAATCCCCAGTACTCCTGGAACGCTTACCCCCACTTGCCGGATGCGATCCATCTCCGCCGGTTCGGGCATAGTGTCCATTAATTGCAGGGTTGTGTCGCGGACCACGCGCACGCCCATAAAAATCACGATGATTCCGACTGCCGCGCCTCCCAGGTGATCGGCGGCCACAAATTTCACCGGATCGTAAAGCGTCAGTCCTAGCGCGGCCAACGCAGTGCTGCCCGAAAGGATGTCCACTGTGTCGTTCCAGGCATCGGCCAACAGCGCGGAACTATGGATTTTCCGGCCATAGCGCCGCTTCATCAAGCTCATAATGCTCTTCACGACGATCGAGGCCAATAGAGGCCATATTCCAAACGCCGCCGGCGTGTGCTGCAGTTCCCCTACGCGTTGCAATGATCGGAAGGAGATCAACGATCCACTGGCCGTCAGCATCATCCCCACGATCAGCGCGCTCAAAATTTCTACGCGGCCGTGCCCATATGGATGTTCGGTATCGGGTGGTTTCGCTGCGAGTACCAAGCCGAATAACGCCAGCCCGGATGCCAGCACATCGCCGGCCGACTCCAGACCGTCCGACACCACAGCGGTCGAATTCGCGTGCAGACCGACGATGATCTTAGCCGCTGAGAGTGCGGCGCTCGAGACCATACTGACAACAGCGATAGCTCGGCTTGTGCGCTCCGGATTCACCGCCGCCTCTTGTTGGTCTTCACCAGCTCGTAGCTGCCGCGGACGAGTTCGCCAATCTCTTTCCAATTTAGCTTCGTTCTGGCGCGTAGCGAGACCCATCCGTGCTGGCCGACGTAAGGCGTGCGATAAAAACGAGAGTCCTCAAGAAAGACGGGCTGCATGTTCTTGCCGACCTTGACGCATATCGACAATTCGCCCTTGTAAGTCTCGAGCACGGTGAACGTCTTGGTTCCCACTTGAAAGGTAGGATGACCGAAAGTCGTGGTTTCACTCGTTTTCGGCAAGGCCAGGCAAATCTCTCGCAGCTTTACCAGGATTGTTTTTTCGTCCATCGGCAGTCAATACCAGCGTACTAAGGAGTGGGGCGGCGGCGCACGTTCACAGATATTTTTCGCGCAAAATCCCCAGGTGATGCAGCTCATGGCCGGCGATTACGTACCCCAGCGCACGAACCGTGATTGGCGCATTGTTAGCGACGCCAAAACGCCCTGCCGCTTCCGGTTTCAAGCCCCGAAAGAACAGCATCGTCGAGCGGCGGAGATGTTCGAATTCGGCCACCAACTCGCTCCAGGGCCGGTCATCGAAGCTGCCCGCGATGACATAGGGATCCTGGTCGAAACCCGACAGCGGCGTATGGTCGTTGCGGGCGAATCGCAGCGCCCGGTAAGTAAAGATTCGCTCGCTATCGATCAAATGACCTAGCAGTTCCTTGATGCTCCACTTGCCCGGCTCATAGCGATGCAGCGACTTCGCCTCTGAGATCCGGCACAGGGTGGCCAAGGAATCCGTGAGCTGTTGATCCAAAATCTCTGTCAGATCATCACCCTCGACAAGCGAAATGTATTTAGCGTAGAAAGACTGGTATTCGGAAATCTCAGGCGGCCGCATTAATACTAATGTGGCACAGGTGTTACTATCTGTGTTGTTTTCCAAATTTGACCGCAAGTTTCGGATAGCCTGCCGCGCGTGGCGACCTCGTACACTGATTAGGTGACCAACCCTAACAGCGCATTTCGAGAGAGCCTCGACGCGGCGTTTCAACATTCAATTGCTCATCTGGAGCACCTCGATAGCCGTCCGGTTGGGGCTACGGCCAGCCTCCAGACGCTACGCGATCGGCTTGGCAAGTCGCTAGCGGACGATGGCGCTGCCCCCGATCGGGTGATAACTGAATTGGTGGACGACGTCGCCGGCGGCATCATCGGCTCGGCTGGAGGCCGTTATTTCGCTGGAGTAGTGGGCGGCTCGCTTCCCGCTGCATTGGCGGCGGATTGGCTAACCTCTGCCTGGGACCAGAACGCGGTGCTCTACGCTACCAGCCCCGCCGCAGCCATCGTCGAAGAGATCGCGGGCACGTGGCTCAAAGAACTTTTTGGAATCCCGGACGCTGCCGGTTTTGCGCTGGTGACCGGATGCCAGATGGCTCACACCACGTGTCTCGCCGCGGCACGCCACGCGATCCTCGCCAAACGCGGATGGGATGTGGAACAGCGCGGCCTGTACGGCGCTCCACCGATCCGCATCTTGTCGGGTCAGGATCGGCATGGGTCTACCGCGCGCGCAATTCGTCTATTGGGGCTCGGCCTCGAACGGATCGTCGACTTGCCGACCGATCATCAGAGCCGGCTGCGCGCCGACGCCTTGGAAGAAGCACTCGCGGACGATCCGGATGCGCCCACCATCGTCCTGACGCAGGCGGGCGAAATCAACACCGGCGCATATGATCCGTTCGAGACACTCATTCCGATCGCCCGCAAATATGCTGCTTGGGTTCACGTGGATGGCGCGATTGGTCTGTGGGCCGCAGCCAGCCCGCGTTATAAACATCTGGTGCGTGGCGTCGGGCAAGCTGATTCTTGGGCAACCGATGGTCATAAGTGGCTGAATGTCCCTTACGACTGTGGCTACGCTTTTGTATCCGACGCTGAGGCGCAGCGAGCTTCGATGGTGCATCGAGCGTCTTACCTCAGGCATGCCGCGAATGCGCGTGATCAGATGGACTGGACTCCGGAGTGGTCCCGTCGCGCGCGGGCGTTTCCCACCTATGCCGCCCTCCGTCAGTTGGGCCGCAACGGGCTCTAGCCTGGTCGATCGTTGTTCGAAGTACGCGCATTCTCTGGTCACGCGAATCGGTCGCTTGCCGGGCGCCGAGATGCTATGGGAGCCGACTATTAACCAAGGCCTGGTGCGATTCCTTGATCCGCGAGCAGGGGCGTCGGACTTGGATCATGATCGCCGTACAGACCAGGTCATCGAAGCAATTTGCGCCACCGGCGAAGCAGTCTTCGGAGGCACGACCTGGCGCGGCAAGCGGGCCATGCGCGTGAGCGTTTGCAACTGGCAGACCTCGGACGAAGATGTCGAGCGTGTTGTCAAAGCCGTAGCGGGTGTATTGGGCGTGAGCGCGGCCAAGGCCCCGTGAATCCCCGCGTAAAGCCTTGTTACCATCGGGGCTGAGTATCGTTACAATGTTTGAACGTTACGACGAACATGCCCGCCGTTCAATTTTCTTCGCCCGGCAGGAAGCGAGTCATTTGGGTTCCGCTTGGATCGAAACGGAGCATCTATTGCTAGGGATTCTCCATGAAGATTCCGTCCTTCGAGGCGAACTGGGCATCCAGGCAACTGAGCAGATTCGGGCTGAGATCGCGCGCCGGACGCCGCCCTCTTCACAGAACATTCCACTCGCCCAAGACCTGCCGTTGCGCGATGCCAGTAAGCGAGCCCTTGCCTTGATGGCGGAGGAAGCGGAACGACGGAGTGATAGGATCATGAATCCGGGGCATCTGGTGCTGGGCTTGCTGCGCGTGAAGGACTGTCTGGCCGCTGAGCTTCTCGGGGCTCAGGGAATCGAGATCGTGAGATATCGCAGCGTCATGGAGAAATATCAGTGAACTCGCGCTTAACTTGACAGAGTCAACTATCTAGTTGACAATGTCAGCATGGCATCAGCGGCCCGCTCCGACGCCCGCGTTGCTTCCGTGCGCGGCTTCAATCGTTTTTATACCAAGCAGATCGGCCTGCTACGAAACGGCTATCTGCAAAGCGCTTTCTCCCTCAGCCAAGTCCGGGTGCTGTATGAGCTGGCTCATCGCCCCGGTCTCACTGCAACCGATCTCGCTAGAGAATTGGAACTGGACCCCGGCTATCTGAGCCGTATCCTGCTGGGATTCAGTAAGCGCAGTTTCTTAGTGCGAAAGCCGTCAGAGAGTGATGCCCGGCAGACGCACTTGGCGCTCTCCCCAAAAGGCAATAAAGTTTTTTCGCAGCTTGACTTGAAAACTCAAGCCGAGATCGAGAGCATGCTCGCGCGGCTCTCTCCGGGCGAGCAGACCCGGCTGATCGAAGCCATGCAGACCATCCAACGCTTACTGGCCGCGCAGCCTGAAACGAAAACTCCCTACCTCCTCCGCCTGCACCAGCCCGGCGACATGGGCTGGGTGATTCACCGGCACGGCGCGCTCTACGCGCAGGAATTCGGATGGGACGAGCGGTTCGAGGCGCTGGTCGCCGAGATTGCAGCCAAGTTCATCCACAAGTTCAACCCCCAGCGTGAGCGCTGCTGGATCGCCGAGAAAGACGGCGGCATCGCCGGTTCCGTTTTCCTGGTCCGCGAATCCGAGAAAGTCGCGCGGCTTCGGCTATTACTGGTGGAACCTTCGGCCCGCGGACTGGGCATCGGGAATCGTTTGGTCGAGGAGTGCACCCGCTTTGCGCGGCAGGCTGGTTACAAAAAGATCACTCTCTGGACGCAGTCGATCCTGCACGCCGCCCGGCACATTTATAAAAAGGCGGGCTATCGTCTGGTGAAGCAAGAGCGTCACCGGGAGTTCGGTTATGACCTCGTAGGCGAGACGTGGGACTTGAACTTATAACAGTCACGCGCTCGGACCGGGCAATATAATTGTTTGTGGCCCAGCGTGCGCTGATTCGTTCTCGGTCCAACTCCCGGCTCCTCGATCAAGCCGTCGCGTTCCTTTCTAAAAACTCACCTCGCAGCGAGATTCTCGTCCTGGCTCCCACTCGTGCTGCCGCCAACGAACTCGCCCTCATTGCTTTCGAACACGGCTGCCAGGGTATCCATGCCCTCACCATCACGCAACTTGCGGCCCACCTCGCGGCGCGATCCTTGGCTCAGGCCAAGTTAGCTCCCATAAGCCACCTTGGCGCCGAGGCGCTGGCGAATCGAATTGTCCATGCCGCCAGGTTGTCCAATGAGCTGCATTATTTCGGGCCGGTCGCTCAAACGCCCGGATTTCCGCGCGCCGTCGCCAAAACAATCTCCGAGCTTCGTCTGGAAGGTGTTGAGATACTCGACCTCGCCGCCACTGGCCCGCCTGGCTCCGATCTCGCCCGCTTGATGAAACGCTATCAGAGCGAGCTCGAGGAACGATCGCTGGCCGATCTCTCAATGCTGCTGAGCTTCGCGGCCGAAGAAATCGCGCGCCGGTCGCATCGATTTGCCGGCCTCCCTCTGGTTCTACTCGGTCTCCCGATTGAATCGCTGAGTCACGAAAAGCTCCTCGGCGCTCTGGTCGAGAAATCGTCCAACGCCATCGCTACGGCGATTACGGACGACGACCGCACGCTGACGGCACTCGAGCGGATCCTCGGAGTGCCTGCCAAGCATATCGATACATTGGAGCCGGCCGCCACACTCGATCGCGTCCGAACATGGCTATTCTCGCCCGAACAGCCGCCTCAAGCACCGCCCGATGCGCAGTTGCTTTTCTCAGCGCCAGGCGAGAGCCTGGAGTGCGTTGAAATTGCGCGACGAATCCGCCGGCTCGCCGAACAAGGCACTGAATTCGATCGCATTGCGATCCTGCTTCGCAATGTAGAGCAGTACCAACCATTGGTGGAAGAAGCATTGCGTCGTGCGTCGATTCCTGGCTTCTTCAGCCGTGGCGCCGCGCGTCCCGACCCGGCCGGCCGCGCGTTCCTCGCACTCCTGGCGTGCGCAGCCGATAACTGCTCTGCCACCGGCTTCGCCGAGTACCTGTCGCTGGGACAGTTACCTCCCGTCGACCAAAGCGGCGCGCCGGTGAAGCGGCCTCCGCAGTGGGTTCCTCCCGCCGACGACGTGCTCGCGAATTTCCAATCGACACCGCCTGGCCCTGAGACTCCAGCTGCTGATAGTGAAGCCGACGATGTCCCCACGTTTAGTGTTCCCATTGGATGGGAAAAGCTATTAGTGGACGCAGCCGTAATCGGAGGGCACGACCGCTGGGCTCGCCGCCTGCGCGGCCTTCGCGCCGAACTTCAAGCTCAACTTCGTGATCTCGACAAAGAAGATCAATCGTATCGCCCTCACATCCAGCGCCGGATCGATCAACTCGAGTGTCTGGAACATTTCGCGCTGCCTTTGATCGATATACTGGGTTCGCTTCCAAGACAGGCGAACTGGGCCGGATGGCTGGAGCGCCTGACCGAACTTGCATCGATGGCTCTGCGCCATCCTGAGTCGGTTCTCGCCGTGTTGAGCGAGCTTGAGCCCATGGCGGAAGTCGGCCCCGCTTCGCTCGATGAGGTGTACGACGTGCTTTCCGAGAAGATGGGCACCCTGCGCATCGAACCTTCCAGGCGCCGTTATGGCCAGGTCTTTGTCGGATCCATCGACGAAGCTCGTGGCCGCGCGTTCGATGTCGTGTTCCTTCCCGGTCTTGCGGAAGGGCTGTTTCCCCGGCGCGCCCTCGAAGATCCGCTGCTGTTGGATTATTACCGGGAGAATCTCAACACCAATCTCGATACAAAGCACCAGCGCAACGCGCGCGAACGCATGTTGCTTCGCTCGGCCGCCGCGGCAGCCACGACAAGGCTGGTAGTCTCGTATCCGCGGATGGACGTGACACAGGCTCGGGCGCGCGTGCCGTCGTTCTATGCATTGGAGGTCGTGCGCGCCGCCGAAGGCCGTCTCCCATCGCTTCGAGAATTCGAAAAGCGCGCGGCCAAAAGCGCTCCCTCGCGCCTGGAATGGCCCGCTCCGGCAGATCCTGAAATGGCGATTGACGCCGCCGAGTATGATCTCGCCTCCCTGCGTCTGGCCCGCACTAAAGGGAGCGGTCGATATTTGATGGAAGTGAATCCGCATCTCGCCCAATCGCTTCGCACCCGCTGGATGCGATGGGAAACCCGCTGGTCTGTTGCGGATGGCATCGTGAATGCCGATGAACCGACGCGGAAAGTCCTAGCAACCCATTTGTTCTCCGAGCGCAGTTATTCACCTTCGGCGCTGCAGCATTTTGCGGCTTGTCCTTATCGCTTCTTGTTGCAAGCCATTTTTCAATTTCGTCCTCGTGAGGCTCCCGTGCCATTGGAGCAGATGGATCCCCTCACGCGCGGCTCGCTGTTCCACTCGGTTCAGTTCGAATTGTTCAGGGCGCTGAAGGAAGCCGACCTGCTCCCCGTAACGCCCGGCCGTTTAGAAAGGGTTCTCGACATAGCCGATGGCGTACTCGACCGCGTTGCCACGGGATTCGAAGATGACCTCGCCCCGGCAATTCCGCGCGTTTGGAAGAGTGAAGTTGAAGATCTTCGCATCGACCTTCGCGGCTGGCTTATGCAGGTGGGTGATGCACGGTACGATTGGCGTCCCACTCATTTCGAGCTGGGGTTTGGCCTCGCCCCGGCCGAACATCGCGACCCGCGGAGCGTCAAGCACGAGGCAGTGATCTTCAAGAACATTCGTCTTCGCGGGTCCATCGATTTGGTGGAACGGCACGCCACTCGCAACGTTCTTCGGGTCACGGATCACAAGACTGGTAAAGCACCCGGCAGCCGTCCGCAGTACGTCGGAGGCGGCGCGATTCTCCAGCCCTTGCTTTACGCGCTGGCCGCAGAGCAGTTGCTCGAACAGCCGGTCGAATCGGGCGGCCTGTTCTACTGCACGCAGCGCGGCGATTTTTCGCAGGTGACCATCCCCTTGGACGATTCATCGCGGCAGCGCATCGCGCGCGTCCTGCAGACGATCAGTGACGCGATACAGGAAGGCTTTCTTCCCGCCGCCCCTCAGTCGGGGGCATGCTCTCTCTGCGACTACCGGCCGGTCTGCGGTCCTTATGAAGAGCAGCGCGCCAAACGCAAGCCGCCGGATCGGTTGGACGCGCTCATCCAAGTCCGGAATCTGCCATGACGCCGACAGTTGAAATCCAACTCGACGATCAGCTGGCGCGTCAGCGCATCCGCGCTTCGCTTCACGAGAGTCTCTTGGTCGAAGCCTCGGCCGGCACCGGCAAAACAACCGAGCTGGTGGCGCGGATTGTAAGCGTTCTGGCCAGCGGCGCTACCACCATCGATCACATTGTCGCCGTTACTTTCACCAACAAAGCCGCCGGCGAGTTGAAGCTGCGCCTGCGTCAGGAACTCGACCGCGCGCGCGACACCGTCGCCACAGCCGGGGAGCGGCTGAATATCGAAAACGCGCTGGAGCACCTGGAAGAAGCATCTGTTGGCACCATTCATTCGTTCTGTGCGCAAATTCTGCGCGAGCGGCCGGTCGAAGCCGTCGTCGACCCGGCTTTCGAAGAGCTTTCCGAGCAACAAGCCGCCCGCATTTATGAGCGGGCTTTTCGAGCCTGGATTCAGAAGAAGCTCGCCGACGGAACTCCGGCATTGCGCCGCGCTCTGGTGCGTCTGGCATGGCGTGATTCGTTCGACAGCGGCCCTCCGATCGATCAATTGCGGTACGCGGCGTGGAAGCTGATCGAGTGGCGCGATCATCCTGAGCCTTGGCGCCAGGTCGCCTTCGATCGCGATCGTCAAATCGATCAACTCATCGAACAGGTGAAGCTGGTCGCCGAAGCTGCCTCGCGGTGCCCCAAGCCTACCGATAATCTGGTGCGGTCACTCCGTCCCGCCCAAGGAGTGCTTACCTGGATCGAGCGGGCTGAAGCCGTCACGCGGTCGCGCGATTACGACACGCTCGAAAGCCTGTCGATCAAGCTGCTTCGTGATCTGAAGAAAGACACCAAGAAGGGTTCCGGCTTTTTCTCTTCGACCGTCCCGCGCGAGCAAGTGGTCGGCGCTCGTGCGCAGTTAATGCAAAACCTGGAGACTTTCCAGATCGCCGCCGATGCCGATCTGGCCGCCTTGCTGCGCGGCGAAATGTGGGATCTGGTCGAGAGCTACGATGCGCTCAAGCGTCGCGCCGGCAAGCTCGATTTTGTCGACCTGTTGATCCTGGCCCGCGATCTCGTTCGCGGCAACGCCGAGGTTAGAGCTTACCTACAGAACCGCTTCACGCACATCTTCATCGACGAGTTTCAAGACACCGATCCACTGCAGGCCGAGATTTTGCTGCTCCTGGCATCCGATGATTCCGCGCAATCGGATTGGCTTCAAGTAACGCCCCAGCCCGGCAAGCTCTTCGTCGTGGGAGATCCTAAGCAGTCGGTTTACAAATTTCGACGCGCTGACGTTGTTCTTTACCGCGCCATCCGCGACGCGCTCGCGTCACGCGGTGTAGGGATCGTCCAGCTCACCACCAGCTTTCGCGCCTTGCGGCCCATTCAGGAGTGCGTCAATGCCGCGTTTGAATCCGAGATGCAGGACGATGCCGCCGCCGGCCAGGCCGCCTATTCGCCGCTGCAAGGTAGTACACCGCCCATCGACGGCCAACCGAACATCGTGGTCCTGCCCGTGCCGAAGCCGTATGGAAGTACCCGGATTTCTAAGCTCGCGATCAACGAATGCCTACCCAGCGCTATCGTCGCGTTCATTGAATGGCTGGTGTGCCAGAGCGGATGGAAAGTTCGCGATCCGGAAGATCCGTCGCAGCTGGTGCCTGTTTCTGCGCGGCACATTGCGATTCTTTTCCGCCGCTTCACCAATTGGGGCGTCGATATCACCCGCGATTATGGGAGGGCCCTGGAAGCTCGCGAAATCCCGCATCTGCTGGTGGGCTCCAAATCTTTTCACAGCCGCGAAGAGGTGGAAACGTTGCGCGCCGCGCTCACCGCCATCGAATGGCCTGAGGATGAGTTGTCGGTCTTTGCGGCGTTGAAGGGCTCGCTTTTCGCGATTCCCGACCATATCCTGCTGCGATTCCGTCACGAAACAGCCGGCCGGTTGCACCCCTTCCGCAAGCTTCCAGAGAGTCTCCTCCCTGAATTTAAGCCTGTTACGGATGCTCTGGCCCTGCTAGCGGATCTCAACCGGCAGCGCAATCGGAGACCCATCGCCGACACAGTAAATTCGCTATTGGAAGCCACGCGCGCGCACGCCGGGTTTGCACTACGTCCGGCGGGTCATCAGGTACTCGCCAACGTTTACAGAGTTTCCGATCTGGCGCGCAGTTTCGAATTGTCCGGCGGAATTTCGTTCCGCGGTTTCGTCGAAGAACTCGAGGCGCAGGCTGAGAAGGCCGAGTCAGCCGAAGCTCCAGTGCTCGAAGAAGGCGCCGAGGGCGTTCGCCTGATGACCGTTCATTCCGCTAAGGGCCTGGAGTTTCCGATCGTGATTCTGGCCGACATGACCGCTAACATCGCCGCCCACGACCCGGATCGATTCGTGGATGCGCGACGGCGTCTTTGCGCTACCCGATTGCTGCGTTGCGCCCCGTGGGAACTCCGGGATAACGAGGCGCAGGAACGATTGCGCGAGCGGGCCGAAGGCGTGCGGGTAGCCTATGTGGCCGCCACTCGAGCGCGCGATCTATTGGTCGTGCCGGCCCTCGGCGATCAAGAGCAGGACGGATGGCTGGGCCCATTGAACAAGGCGATCTATCCGCCGGGCGACCGCTATCGCAACGCCAGCCGCGCCTTCGGTTGTCCGAAATTCGGCGACTCGTCGGTGGTCGACCGGCCATTCTTTTCGAGCGATGAACCATCGGTGAGGCCGGGAATGCATGCGCCCCGGCAAGGTACCCACACAGTGGTCTGGTGGGATCCGCGAACTTTGAAGCTGGCTGCTCCGCCGAGTCTGGGGCTGCGCCAGCAAGAGATTCTCGCCGCCGATGGCGATGAAAAGGAATCAGCCAGTCTACTCGCATACCGGCGTTGGCTTCAGAACCGAGATGAAGTCTCGGACGCCGCGCAAGTCAAGCAATTCGATGTATTCACAGCCACCGAAACTTCGGAGTCACCGGCGGGTTTCAAAGTCGAAGTGACGGTCGAGTCGACTGTGAAATCGCCTGGGCGGCCTACCGGCGCGCGATTTGGGACACTCGTTCATACCATCTTGCGCGACGCTCCCCTCGATGCGGACCGTGCCGTCTTGGCGCAGTTGGCTGAAATTCACGGCCGCTTGCTCGGTGCTACGACTGAGGAAGTTGAAGCCGCCATCGATGCCGTCGCCCTGACGCTCGGTCATTCACTGCTGGCGATGGCGCGCCGGGCACAGCGGCTGCATCGTGAATTGCCGATAATTCTCAAGCTGGAGTCAAACCGCGTGCTGGAAGGCGTGATCGATCTGGCATTTAAAGCTGAAGGACGCTGGCATATCGTCGACTTCAAGACAGACGCCGACATCGCCGCTAGCCGAGCTCATTACGAACGCCAGTTGCAGTGGTACAGCCTGGCGTTGTCGCGCTTGAATAATGCCCCAGTGCAGGCTCACCTGCTGAGTATCTGAAGCGCTAGTTCCCTTTGAAGTCGGGTTTACGCTTGGCGTGGAAAGCGGCGATGCCTTCTTTGACATCGTCAGTGTAGTTGACGGCGATAGTCGAAAGAGCCGCATCCTCCAGCGCATGATCCAGGCCCATGCTCTGCTGCTTGTACATCATGCGCTTGGTAATGCGGATCGCGATCGGCGGCCCTTCGGCCAATCGTTCGGCCCAGCGCCGGGCAGCCGGCATCAACTCTGCGTCTGGGACAACTTCAGTCACCAGTCCCAGGTCCCTGGCTTCCTGTGCCTTGTAAACTTCGGAGAACAGCGACATCTTCAGCGCGCGCTCGATTCCCATGAATTTCGGGAACAGCTGTGCGCCGCCCTCGTCGGGGATCAACCCGAACTTTAAGCTGGTATCGCCCAGCCGGGCGCTCTCGGCCGCGATCCGGAAGTCGCACGAGAGCGCGAGCGTGAGGCCGCCGGCGACCGCCGGTCCATTAACAGCGGCGATTACCGGCTTGTCGAAGCGCTGGAGAAAGGCAACCAACTGATGCATGTTCTCGCGCATCTCGAGCAGCGATTCCAGCCGGTGGCCACGATACCGCGCCGGATATTGGAAATCGCGGCTGATGTCGCCGCCCGAGCAGAACCCGCGTCCCGCGCCCGTTAGGATCACCGCTCGGATCTCATCGTCATCGCGAGCATCGCCGAGGGCATCTAAGATTTCGTGCACCATGATTTCTGAATACGCGTTCAGTTTTTCGGGACGATTCAGCGTTACCGTCGCCACGCGGTTTTCTTTGCTGTACAGGATCTGTTTGTATTCGCTCATCGGCATGCCGGTCATCGTCCTGTAAACTGCGGCAAGCGCTTTTCAAGAAATGCTCGCACGCCTTCCTTGTGGTCTTCAGTCTGGCCGCACCGCAAATGCGTTTCCGCTTCGCGATCCAGCAGCGTGCGGAAATCGGTATGAGTGGCCAGGTTGACGTTGGCCTTCATGTAGCGGAAGCTTATCAAGGGCCCGGATGCAATGCGGGCCGCCCATTGACGCATCTCCGTTTCGAATTGATCGTGCGGGACAACGCGATTGATTAAACCCAGACGATGCGCCTCCATGGCATCGATCACGTCGCCAAGGAACATCAATTCCTTCGCCTTGGGGGCTCCGGCGTAATGAGTAAGCAGCCAGGTAGTGCCGAAGTCGCCGCCGTAGCCGACTTTCGCATAAGCAGTCCCGAACTTCGCTTGATCGGATGCGATGCGGAGATCGCAAGCCAGGCAAACGCCGAGTCCGGCACCCATCGCGAAACCATTTACGGCAGCGATGGTGACTTTGGGGATGCTATAGAGCAGCCACGAAAGTTCCTGCCAGGCGCGCAGTCCGTCGACGCTTTCCTCCAGTGAACGGCCGGTGTCCTTGGCCATGTTCGAGACGTCACCTCCGGCGCAAAAAGCGCGGCCTGAGCCCGTGACGATGATTACGCCAACCGCTGGGTCGATGCTCCAGGCGCGCAGGGTCGCGATCGAATCGGAGATCAGTTCCTGGCTAAGCGCGTTTAGTTTTTCCGGGCGGTGGAAGGTGAGCGTCGCTATGCGATCGGCCACTTGTGTTTGGATCATGGATCGAAGCTAGCACACGCGGCGCTAATCCGGAAGTGTTTTTGGCGGCTCAGGAAGCCGTGCTGCGAGCACCAACGCCAGAGCGTAAATCCCGAAGCCTACAGCCGCGGCAGCATAGGTGAGCTTCACTGCTGGCAACACGCCGGGCATGACCGCCGCCAAGTGATTTGTCATGAAGGACGCGAAAGTACCCAACATTCGTCCGCCGACGTTGGCCGCGAATCCTTCACCAGTGCCGCGCAGGTGCACCGGGTAAACGCGCGGCAGATAATTGCCCCAGAAAGTGAGCTGCGCGACCGTCGTGAATCCCGCGAGGAAGATGCCGATGCGAAATAGATTCAGGCTGTGCGTTGCCATGAAAACGAAAACGACCGGCGTGATCACAAGCCCTGGGATCAGGAACAGGCGCAGCAGCCGGCGGCGGCTCACGATCACCAGGGCGAGCGCGGCCATCGCGATTCGTCCTACTAGTCCACCGGTCTCCTGCATGCCTTGGATGCTCGAAACCGCTTGCCCGCGCGCAGAAGCGGACATGCGCAGCACCTCTGGCAAACCGGCGGTGATTTGCGGCGATTGCTGGATGCTTCCGAACGCCGCGCCATATGCACAAGCCAGCAGCAGAGCCGTGACGATAGTAGTACGTCGATACGCCGGACGGAACAGTTCCAGCACACTCGGGCGCTGCAGTGTTCCTTCGAGCCGCTTGTGTTCCCACTGTGGCGATTCGGGCAGGAACGGCCGGATGATCGCAAGTGGAATGGCCGGCGCCACACCGGAGATGAGGGCGTAACGCCAGGCGGAGTGGCTTCCGTAAATTGCGGGTAGCGACGGTCCAAAGCGGTTAGCGACAAAAAAGGCTCCGGCCGCAAGCACGCCGCCCAGCGACGAAAATGCCTGCGTGTAGCCCAACACCGCTTCGCGTGTTTTGGGATTTGGAAATAATTCTGCCAGCCACGCCACGGCTGCGACGAACTCCACGCACACGCCCGCGAATGACAGGGTGCGAAACAGCAACAGCGTTTCGAGCTGTGCCGCGAGACCCGAAGCTGTCGCGGCGAAGGCGTAGAGCAGGATGCTCCAGGTCAGGATGCGCCGGCGGCCGAAGCGGTCGGCCAGATAACCACCCCATAATCCGCAGAATCCTCCTACCAATGGAGGAATCCAGAATAGATTCCCGGCCCAGTCGCGATACTCCGGCGTGCCGGGCTTCAGGTTGCCCAGTTCGATGAGCGCTGGCTGCAGAATGAGCGGACCCACCAGCACGACGTAGATGTCGAATAAAAAGCCCAGCGAGGCTACTACGCAGATCGTCCACTTGACGAAATTGGAGATGCGGCCGGGGCCGGCGGCGGACATGAAATGGTCAGGCTAACACAGTGTTTCCGGGGGTAGGGCTTCTGGTATTCGGGCCAAAGCGGCGTGGCGAGCGATCTTCTGGTAGAGGTCTTTTCTGGAAACGGGTTTGGATATGTAGTCGTCCATTCCAACTTCGATACATCGCTCGCGATCCCCGCCCATGGCGCGAGCAGTCATCGCGATCACTGGAATGTGGGTCCCCAAGGTTTGCTCCTCCCGGCGGATCTGTCGGGCCGCCTCAAGACCGTCCATGCCGGGCATTTGGACGTCCATCAGGATCAAATCAAACTTGTCTCTGCGCCATTTGGACAAAGCCTCCGCCCCGGTGGCTGCCAGCACAACCTGATGTCCCATTTTTTTCAAGGCCGCGACCGCCAGCTTCTGGTTCACCATATTATCTTCGGCCACCAGGATGCGTAGAGACCGTTGGATGGGTTGATTCTCGATAACTGGAGCTTTAACTGCTTCAGCTTGCTTGCCTAGCGTCCTGCGAATCATGCGCAATAACTCGGAGGGTTTGACTGGCTTGATCAGATAGCTATCTAAACCGATGGCGCGGTACTGGGCGGTGCTTAAGGTCTGTTCCAAGGAAGTTAACATCACGATGCAGGCGCCGCGCAGATCAGGATTCGAGCGAATGCGTTCGATCACCTGCAGGCCGCTCATCCCGGGCATCTCTTCATCCAATAGGATGAGCTGGAAGGGCTGGCCGGATCGGGAAGCTTGGTCCAGCTTGTTTAGCCCGCGCGGACCGGAATCAGCGTCTTCGGGCCGCATCTGCCAACGCCGGAGCACCTCCAACAGAATTCGCCGGTTGGTTGAATTGTCATCGATGATCAGCGCTCGTACCCCCAGCAGACTTTGCATGCTGAGGGATTTGGCGTCATGAGCCGGGGTGGCGACGGGGGTCAATGCCGCAGTGAAGTGAAACGTGGAGCCCTGGCCAGCAGCGCTCTCGATCCAAATCTTGCCCCCCATCAGCTCCGTGATTCTTTTCGAGATCGCGAGCCCCAAGCCAGTGCCGCCGTATCGGCGGGTAGTCGAGCTATCAGCTTGCTCAAAGGCTTCAAAGAGCTTCTTCTGTTTCTCAAGTGGAATTCCAATGCCAGTGTCGCGCACGCGAAAATGCAGCGTCACGCTGCTGTCGTCGCGCTTGTCAACGTCCACGTTCACGATGACTTCACCTCGCTCGGTGAACTTGATAGCGTTGCCGACCAGGTTGAGCAGCACCTGGCCCAAACGTACCGGATCGCCAATCAGGGACCCGGGCACGTCAGGCTCGAGATGAAACGCTATTTCCAGCCCTTGCTTGTGAGCGGCGGTGGCCACGCTCTTTACGGCATCGCCGATCACTTCGGACAAGTCAAAGGTCACATTATCGAAAATAATCTTGCCAGCTTCGATTTTGGAATAGTCGAGAATATCGTTGATGATCACCAGGAGCGCGTCGGCCGAAGACTTGACCATGGATAGAAACTCGCGCTGCTCCTCGGTCAAGCTGGTACCCAGCGCCAGCTCGGTCATGCCGAGGATGCCGTTCATAGGAGTACGAATCTCATGGCTCATGTTCGCTACAAACTCACTCTTGGCCCTACTGGCGGCTTCGGCGATCTCTTTCGCTCGCGCCAGTTCTTGCTCGTAACGCTTGCGCGCGGTGCAGTCGCGAACCACGCTTACAAAGCCGACCGGATCCCCTTGTGGATTTTTCTTGAGCGCGACAGACTGCTCGACGAACAGGCCCGGCAGCGGTTCGTGCTCGAAGGCTTTGACAGGTTGTCCGGTTTTGTAGACGTTCCGATAAAGATCGCGTATACGCGAGCCATGCTCGTCGTTGAAGAAGTGCTTGTAACTCGCGCCCAGGACCTCGTCCTTGGAACGGTTGAACATGCGGCAGTAAGCATCGTTCACAACTAGAAAGGTTCCGCGGAGGTCAACTTCGGAATAGCCATCCTCCATGGAATCGAGTATGTTTCGACTTCTCTCTTCACTGTCGCGAAGCGCGCTCTCGGTTTGACGGAGCGCGGTCAGGTCGCGCACCAAGACTGCGAGGCAGTACGATTCTTCACAGAAAACACGCGAGGCGATGAATTCTATCGGAAATTCGCGCCCGTCCCGATGCAAGGCCGTGGCCTGCAGACGTTGGTTTAGCCTGGAATCATCTCCACTGCGGAGCTGATCGGCAGGGACCAGGAGTTGAAAGGATCGTCCTTGGATCTCAGCGAATGAGTATCCGAACATGGTCTGCGCCTGAGAATTCCAATCGGTGACCCGGCCTTCCGAATCAACCTCGACAAATGCGTCCCAGGCAATCTCCAGAATGGTCCGGAGATTCCGGTCGACCGCCGTGGGTTGTTCAAGCGGAGATGCAAATTCGTTCCCGGGCATTTGAACTATTCCTCAATTCGAGACGGACCGGCTGTCGTGGTAGCAGCCTTGCGGGGATTCCGCGCTCGGGCCGCAGGTAGGCTATTACCAGCTGTCCTTCTATCGGTTGGCTCAAAGACATTCTGTAGCGCTCCCCGCCAGGCGGCCGAGGGCTGCTGTCGCGAAGTGGGTCGAGTTCGCCTAATAGCGGGCTATTTCCCCACCAGATGCGGAAGGTCGCGATTGTTTTCGTTGCAGATGTATTCCACCAGCTCGTAATTCGGAATGCGCGACAGGATCGTGGTGTTGCCCCAGGGCTTCGTATACATTTTCGGATCATCTATCACGAACTTGTATTCAATATGGTCGAAGTCTGTACGCCGGTATCGTTCGGTGACGCGCATGGCGTCGCTGTGCGGATGCCCGTCTCCATCCAGCCAAGTCCGATCATTGAATCCGGTGGTCTCCACCACCAGCGTATCCCCTTCCCATCGGCCCACAGAGTAACCAAACCAGGTCGGGTCCGGATTCTTGGGCAATGGACGGCCATCCATGAAAATCTGGCGATACGCGCGCGTGCCCGCTTCATAAAGAATTAACATGAGCCCTGGCATCGGGATGATCTTCGATGGATACGGCGTGTAGGTGATGCGCGGCACTCCCGGCGGCAGGCAGTAGCCTTCCGGATCATCCTTGCCGTTAGTCTCTTTACGCTGTTTGAATATCTCCGCCGCCGCCGGAGTGAACGGAACTTCTTTCAACCCGGATGTTATGTCCAACGCGAACCGGATTCCAGGCGGTTCCCAAATTCCGGAGAGATCCGGTTTACCGTCGGCAGTATGCGGCGCCGGTCCCCCCTGGCTTGCCGTCTTCTTCGAAGGTTCACCGATGAGTGGCCGGACCCCGTCGTCGGGCCGATCCGGATTTTGGGCCCATAGGCCCCAACACAGAATCAATGGGGGAATAAACTTCCCGCCGCTCCACATGTCCTATCGAATATAACCCTTTTCCTCGAGCAGCGCGAGCACCCGCCTCGCCGCCGCCTCCGGGTTCTCGTCTTCGCAGTTCACCACCAGGTCGGGCGTTTCGGGAGGCTCGTAGGCGTCCTGAAGTTCCAGGGTTTTTCGCCCCGCCATGCGCGCCGGCGGCGGACAATCTACATAGATCTCCACGAAACGCGCGATTTGTTTACGCGCCCGGTCCCGATGAGCGCGCCCGTTCGCGGTCGCGTCGAAAATCACCGGCACACCCTGCGCGATCAGCAGCGCGCCGACATCGGCAATCTGCTGGTCAAAGGTATTGCGCTCTTCCTCGTCATAACTCGGGTTCGGAGTAAGAGGCTTCCGTAGCGTGTCAGATTCCAGCACCGCTACATCCACGCCTCGCGCACGGAGTTGCTCTTTCAGGGTTAGGGTGAGGGTCGATTTTCCAGACGCCGGAAGACTCGTGACCCAGATACCAAAAGCGTTGTGATTCTTAAATTCCACAGTAAGCATTAACCTGAGTTGGGTCGAAGACGCCTTCCAGTCCTCTGCTGCATGGCATTGAGAAGAAGACGTAATTTCAAAGTCAAGCATGTTACGTCGTCGGCCGGATGGCCAAATTCGAAATTGCGGCGGGCCAGTCGCTTATAGGCGCCGCGGACGCCGAGAGATCGAACATGCCCCCGCGGATGCGTACCGTTGACGGCTCGATCGTCGACGCGGATGGGGCTTCCGTACCCGTAACTTTTTCCGAGCGCTTCATCCGGCCGCTTACCGGGATAAGTGAGGCTGGGTAGCGCGATATCCTTGCCCAGCAAAGACTTGAGATAGCGCTCCCCGTTCTCCGAGTCCAACCCTGCTACCATCAAATCGGTTGTCACATTTGGAGTTACTGCATTTCACGGGCCACGGAGAAGCGCGGCATCGCGGTCAATCGAGTGAGGTGGCTTCTATCGAGAAATCGGGACAATCGAAGCACAGGTGTGCGCGACAACGGACCTATCCGCGATCAGCAACGCATAGGAAGGACATATGAGCGCAACTGCATTCCACGCCAAACCCGAGACATCCGCCGAGCGCAAAGAGTTTTATCGGCGGCTGGAGGGCAATAATTCCGCCCCATTGTGGGAAGTCTTGGGCCAAATCATTACCCCTGAGCCAAGACCCGCCTCCGTTCCAGTGGTCTGGCACTACGAAGAAGTTCGATCGCTGCTTATGGAGTCCGGCGACTTGATCTCCGCCGAAGAAGCCGAACGCCGCGTGTTGATGCTGGTAAATCCGGGACTCGGCGGCGCATCACAGATCACTCAAAGCCTTTATGCCGGCCTTCAATTGGTGATGCCCGGCGAGATTACCTGCGGTCATCGCCACTCCGCCGCAGCCTTGCGCTTCGTCATCGAAGGCGAAGGCGCCTACACTACTGTTAATGGCGAGCGCGTGACGATGCGGCCCGGCGACCTGATTCTGACGCCGTCCTGGACGCACCACGATCATGGCAATCCGAGCACTAAGCCGATCGTATGGCTGGATGGCCTCGATATTCCGATCGTAAACACCTTCGACGCCAGCTTTGCCGAACACTCCCAAGAAGCGCAGTTACCGGCCGGCTCTACCGCCAATTTGTTGCCGCTCGATTCGAGACCGGAACGCCTAGCCATACCCTTCTTCAGCTTTCCTTACTCGCGCAGCCGTCAGGCTTTGCAGCAAATGCGGGCCGCCAGCCCACTGCATCCCACCCACGGAATCAAGATGCAATTCATCAATCCAGCCACGGGCGGATACCCCATGCCGACCATCGGCGCATTTCTGCAACTGCTGCCGGCGGGATTCCATGGAGCCAGCTATCGTTCTACAGATGCTACGGTGTTCTGCGTCGCCGAAGGCCGTGGCCGTAGCCTAGTGGGCGACAACTCGTTCGAATGGGTCGAGCACGACATCTTTGTCGTTCCCTCCTGGTGTCCCGTTACGCACGAAGCCCGGCAAGAATCGGTGTTATTTAGTTTTTCCGATCGCCCCGCGCAAAGAGCGCTGGGCTTATGGCGCGAACAGGCTTTTGAGTTGGCTTAAGCGGCTGCGATTAAACGACTGCTCCAGAGCCAACTACACTTGAAGAGCGAAGTTGAGACTCCGCGTCTGAGCCATGTCCAAGCGTCGAACATAGCGGGCCAAGTCCAGTCGTTCTCTCGTCTGTTTGTCTTGACTCGTTAATCAATGTTACACTCGTCCCGAAGGCACGGAATCTAAGTCCATGCGAAAGCCGAGGGAAAGCGATAGCTTATCGGGCGAAGCGTACGTGATCGTGCGCGAGCGAATTCTGCGCGGGGAACTCGCGATCGGGCAAGTCATCTCGCGGCGCAAGCTCGCTGTCGAGCTAGGCATGAGCTTCCTGCCTGTCTCTGAAGCCTTGCTGCGGCTGGAGCATGAAGGACTGCTGGAAAGCCGCCCGCGCGCCGGAACCCGGGTTCGCGTACCCACGCGGGAAGACGTGATGGGCCACTACGTGGTTCGCGAAGCGCTGGAAGTCCAGGCCGCGATGCTCTTCGCCGCTGTAGCCACACCGGATAGACGTTCTGAGCTTTTGAAGCTGGCCGCCCGCGTCGATGCGCTCTCCGTCCAGCAGGACGGGAATCGGTTTGTCTACCTCGGCGTTCACGAAAAATTGCACCGCCGGATCGCCGAATCGGCACGCTGCCCGGCGTTGTGCGACGCCATCGACCAGACCGCCGCGCTGGCCTCAACGTGGCTCTGCGCCGTGCGCGTCCCTGCAACCGACTGCCCTCCGCAGCGTCATCAGGATCTGGTGAAAGTGCTAGCTTCCGGCGACCCCGTGGCCGCCGCCGATGCGATGCGCGACCACATCCGTTCCAGTATGGAAAACACCATTCAGCGCCTGGAGCCGTATTTCCGCCTGCGAAAGAAATATGCCGGCACATTCTCGCGTACCGGCAAGACTCAGTTCTCTATCGAATCTCTTGTAGCAGCCGGCGCCATGCCGAGCGAGGCCGCTTCCGTTTAATCCCGCATAGCAGGACCGTCCGCATGAACGCGGGCCGGTTGCCCGATGTAATGCTGGAACCACTCCGTTGCGGGTTGCGTTGACTTGGACAAAGGGACCGAGATCCTTCGGATACTCGACGGCGCCGGGCTCAAGATCAGCGTGGCACTATTTGTGTGTACCTGCCGGCTGGGTGTACCTGCCGGGTCTGTCATGACGCTTCAGAAGCGGCTGGCCTCCCGCTTGAGAGAACGCCACCGGTCATAATGCTCGGTATGAGCGATCCATTTGTTCGCACGCTGCGAAGGGATCTCTTAGCCGTTGACAAACCTTATAGCAACTGGCAGACCTCATCGAAGTCCAGCCGGGGATTTCGCGGGAAGAGCTTCGAAGCGTCGCCATAGCCGAGGTTGCAAAGGAAATTGGATTTCACGGAGCTTCCGGCGAAGAACTCTGCGTCCACTTTGGCGTTATCGAAGCCGGACATAGGCCCGCAATCCAAACCGAGAGCACGGGCAGCCAGGATAAAATAACCGCCCTGTAAAGTGCCATTTCGGAACGCGGTAATCTCGGCCAGCTGCGACGAATTCGAAAACCAGTCGCGGGCCGCCGGATTGTTGGGAAAAAGCTTGGGCAGTTTCTCATAGAACTTCACGTCGTACGCCAGGATGGCCGTGACGGGCGCCTGCATGGTCTTATCCAGATTGTTGGGAGACAGGGCGGCCCGCAGCCGCTGTTTCGCCTCGGGCGTGCGCAGGAATACAATTCGCGCGGGAGAGGAATTGGCGCTGGTCGGTCCCCATTTCGCCAGATCGTAGACCTGACGCAACAAGTCATCGCTCACCGGCTTGTCGAGCCATACAATGTGGGTGCGAGCCTTGCGAAATAGGATATCGAGTGCTTCGTCATTCAACTGATGGGGCATGGTTTTCTCCGTGATGGGGTCAAAGACTAAGGGTAGCGCGCCAGCCGTGCGCTGCGGCGGCTGGAACACACCGAGATCATGGAGTATGTGTACGCGGAGAATCACCAGCAGGATTTAGCGCAGATTGTGCGGAAGGATGCGAGGAAGTACGGCAGGCTGGGGCGCGTTAGCCTCCGAATTCCAACGCGCCCTGTCTAACGGATTCGCTCTACTGGGATTTGCGGGTTCGACGAAGAAGGCCGATTCCGCATAGTCCGATGCCGAGCAGCGCGATAGTCGCTGGCTCCGGAACTCCACTTCCACCGCCAGCCGGTCCGGGAGTTATATCACTTACAGTCAACGCGCCTTCCAACGAGAACCACGTCGATTGACCGGGTGCCAAACTGAGAAAAACGGTAGCGCTGGTCTTAGCTGAGTTGGGAGTGCCGAACGTCGCTCCTACACTCTCGTAATCTGTCGGATCGTTTGTGGTAAAGACTCCGCCTTGGCATTGGGCCGCTGGCGGATTGCCATTCGTTGTTGCCCCGAAAGTGCCAGAACAAGCGCCATCGTTCTCAAACCCAAAGATGTTCTGGGTACTCGTCAACGGTATTGACGTCACCGTGCTGCTCGAGTTGTTGAACACGCCGACTAACGTATCGTCTGACGAATCGTAAGGGCCAAGGGTTGAATCCGCCGCGACAGTTGTGCTGCCGTTGGCATTGACCGTGATCAGGAATTCGCAACCGGTGTCGGCACCGACGGCAGGGCACTGTGGAAACATCGGTGCGGCGCTCGCAGAAATGCCGAAAACCAATAATATGCTTGCTACAGCTAAGGCAAGCTTCATAATCTCTCCTCCTTTAAGCTAAGATCCAATTGACTAAGAAAAATCTAGCTCTCTATGCAGACTTCCTCGAAGGGCCTCCGACGAAGAGAATCTAGTTAATGTTATGGGGGAATGTGACAGGCTAACAATTGGAAACAGTTCCAGGTTACCCGTGGGTTACATCAAGTTACAGCACTGGCTCGCCCGCCAGCCAGCGGCAGCCGCGGGCGTAAAGCCCTTCGATTTCAGGTCCTTTGAGCCGGGCATATCCTTTTTGACGCCTGTACCCCGTCGATCCCTAAAAAACCCTCACGGTCGATTGCACAGTACCTCAGCCAATTTCTCGAAGACTACCGTCATCTGCGGTGCAGACCACGTCGCACAGAACATCGTGGACGGTGGCGCGCTGCGAGATTGTCAGCTTGGTTTGAGCGATGGCGCGGTCCCCGGCCAGATCAATGGAGACGCCGCCCAGGAAGTGGAGAATGCTTACTCCTCGATTCCAACCTTCGCGGCTCACGCGGATAAATTCGGGCCGCGGGGCCCTGAAACCAGGTGGCCATCATGTGGCGCCTCGTACCAAACGCTGCGAAAACGGTCCGAGTCGCCGGCGTCGCGCCAAAGGGCCCAATTCTCGATTACTTCGCGGATCGCGAGTTGATCCGGCGTCAATGCTTGGTAGCGTCCAGGTGGCCGCGATCCTTCTCGTTTTCCTCGCAGGAGTACATCATTATGACCGTGTTCTGCTTCTTGAGCGGAAGCGTCACCGTAAACGGCTCCTTGTACATCTTCGGATCTTCGAAGGTCACGGTCCACTTCATGTTGTTCGCATCCAGTTTCTGAAACCGCTCCACCAGATGCAACTGATCGCTATGCTGATGGCCCGCAGTGTCCAGCCAGGTGCGATCACCGATGCCAACCGTGTCCACCACCAGCGTGTCGCCCTCATAGTGGCCGATCGAATCGCCGAACCAGCGGAAGGGTTCGACGTCCTCCGGATGAGCGCGTCCATCCGTGTAGATCAGACGATACGTGTGCTGGTATTCGAACAGGATCACGGCCAAACCCGCCGATTGCACAATCTGGAACGGCATCGGCGCCTGGATTCCCCGCGCTGGACCGACTGGCAGACAATACGAGGCCGGATCGTCGGCGTGTACGACATTCTTGAATCGCTCGGCGCCCAGGGCCGAGTAGGGAAGGTCATGGCCCAGAGGCTTCGTGAGATCGGGAGTATAGGGACCTTGCCACACTCCGCTCATATCCGGAATGGATGTCGACGAGGAGGTTTTTTCCGGCTTGGCGGCGAAAGACTGTGCGGCCATGGTACCGGCCGCCAGCGCGGCAATGAGCGTCAGCTTATACATACCAGCTCATTTCGTGGGAGTGGCTTTGGGACCGCCGTCATCAGCGGAGCCGGCGAATACTTTGCGGCCATCAGGCAGCAGCACTTGGCGCGCGTTCGCGGTGGATGTGCCGTCCTTGGCCTTGAAGGCATCGATGGTCACCGGATCCCCAGGCTTCAACGTATCCTTGCGCCATCCCAGTCGATATAGCGTATTGGGAGGCGCGCCTTCCACCGACCAGTTGACGGTCTTGCCATCTCCATCTTTCACGTCCATATAAACGTAGATGTGCGGGTTTAGCCAATCCACTTTCGTGACCACGCCTTTAAGCGTGATCGGCTGGTTGACATCGAACTCAGCCGCAAAGGAGTGATGCGCGAAGACGGGCATGCACGCCAGAAACAACATCAGTGCAAGCAGGGCGCCCAGGCACTTAGGTGTCACGATGAAGATCCTCCTCTTAAACCAGCTCTTTGCACGATGCTACGATGTTCGTGCGTGGGTGTCAATGGGCTACAGGTCTGACATCTTCAGCTTTGTATCCGCATTCTTCCAGCCGTCTTCGAACTCTTTGCGGACTGTCGCCGCTTCAGCGCCTTTCTTCTCGGCTTGCAGGCACTCGGCCAGCCCGTAGAGAGCGCGCGGATTCTTGGCGTGCAGCTTCAGCTCCGCGCGGAATGCCGCCTCGGCATCGGCGTAGCGTCCATCGGTGAACAATACCGCGCCCAGGGATTCGCGCGGAGGCAGGTACCAGTCCGGCGGCTCGTCGTAGTTAAGCTTATCTTCGGTCTGTGCGGCTTTGCTCAATAATTCCGCGGCGCGCTTGTAATTCCGCTGCCCGCGAGCGATGTTGGCGTCCAGCATCCCTGCGGCGATTTCGAGCACTTGATGAGCCGAGTTGAGTCCCAACATTGCAGTTTGCGGCAGCGTCTTTGTTTCCGCCACCAATGCGTCTCTTTCAACCGCGGCTTTGTCCAGACGCGCGAATCCGGTGTCGGCCATTCCGCGTCCAAAATGCCAGACCGCGTGCAGCAGCCGTAGGTTTTTGTCGGGCTCTGGCACTGTCGCCACATCCTCCCACTGGCGGAATCGGACCAGGACGAACGTCTTCGTCGGCAGGAACGACTCGGCCATGGGAGTCTCTTTGGCGAACGGCAGCATGCCGGCGACCACTTTCGTAGCGATCCGGTTAGCTTCGTCGAAGCGTCCTTCGAAGCAGCTCGAAATCGCCAGGAAATGCAGATTGTGCGTGTAATACATCATCGGATACATACCCGTGACGTGATACTTATTGACGTAGCCCTGATCGATGCCGACCGCTTGCTGGTTGGCGAGCGAAGACGCGTGGTAATCGCCGGTCCTTATATATATGTGGGCGGGCATGTGAACCAGATGCCCGGCGCCGGGGCACAGCGCGGTCAGACGATTTGCGCTCGCGAGCGCCCGCTCAGGATGCGGCGATGCTTCGACGGCGTGTATATAAAGATGATTGGCGCCGATATGGTTGGGATCGCGTTTCAGTACGCCTTCGAGCACATCCACGACCTCGGGCGTGCCCTCTACAGGCCGTCCCTCGTGCGTCCAAAGCTGCCAGGGATGTACGTTCATCGCTGCATCCGCGAATAACACGGCGGCGTCCGAATCCCCTGGATTCTGCCGCATGACCTCGCGCATGGCCTGCGCATATTCGACATTGAGCTTCTTCGGATCGGCTTTGGGATCGGCGGAAAAGCGCTTAGCCAGAGCGCGGATGAAGCCTTGCTCGGCCGGCGTGGCATTGCCTGCCAGCGAAAGCGCCTTCTGGCTGGCTTCGTAAGCCGATTTGCGCCGGCCGGCGTCGATGTCCTGATCGTTGTAGTTTGGCCCCACGGCCAGCGCGATCCCCCAATACGCCATGGCGCACTTGGGATCAAGCTTGGCTGCGTAGCGGAACGACCGCGCGGCCTCGTCGTAATTGAAGCCGTACGCCAGTGTGAGACCTTGATCGAAGTAGCGCTGCGCCACGGGCTTCGAGGTTGTGATGGGGTGATGCAAATGGCCGAGACCGTCAAGCAGCGGCGCGGGGCCGGTATCGGCGGTGGCGGAAGAATGTTCGTGCTGCTGGCAAAATCCACAAGCAGACGCAAGAAGAACCGCGGCGTAGAGGCGCTTCAGCATTTCTTGATTGTAAGCAACTCCAGCTCGTCCAGGGTCCTGGGCCAGTCTTCGCGAAGCAGGCGCGAAAGCGCGCGGTCAGCCAGCAGTTTTCCTCCGGTCTGGCAGTTCGCGCAATAGTTGGTCTCGTTGTCGGCGTAGCGGATGCGCTGGATCTTTGCTCCGCAGCGGGGGCACGGCTCGTGATAGCGTCCATGCACCGCCATGCCTTCGCGGAAGGCCGTGACCTTTTCCGGAAATTCATCACCCGTTTCCGCGCGGAGCTTGTCCGCCCATTGCGTCAGCGACCGGCGAATGGCACCGTACAGCCGCGCGATTTGTTCTGGCTTGAGTTTCTGCGTCAGAGCCACTGGCGAAAGCTGGGCTTCGAACAGGATCTCATCCGAATAGGCATTGCCGATGCCGCTGAACGATCGCGGATCGGTGAGCGCGCGCTTCAAGGTATGGTTTGAAGACGTCAGAACTTTAGTGAACTCCTCGAGATCCGCCTCGAGCACCTCCAGGCCGCCGGGATCGAGCGCGCTCAGTCCGGCCTCGCCTGAGACAACATGCAGCGACGCGCGTTTCTTCGTCCCAGCCTCGGTCAAGACCAGGCTGCCGTTCGGAAAATCGAATGCGGCCAAGCCCCGCGGGCGCGAAACTTTGGCCCCGCGAGGGCGCCAGTGCAGGCGTCCAGCGATCATCAGGTGCAGGACCAGCCACAGGTCGTCATCGAGCCCGATTGCGATTCTCTTGCCTATTCTCCGAATTTCACGGACGGTCTGGCCCTCGACGCGGCCGAGCGGCGAATCGACCGAGCGCAGTAGAAAAGGGCTCGCTAGCCTTACATATTCGAGCGGTCGCCCGAGAATGCGTTTTTCGAGTGCTTCGATGTAGACGACGATATCGGGGAGTTCGGGCACTGCCCACAGAGTAACTTAACCTCGCTGGTATGGGCCCGTCGCGCCGTAGCACGGCGGGTGGATTGGTTGCCGATCCGGCCCGCACTCGCCCAACATGAACGCAGGGCGCCCTGGCCATACCCTCATTCGTATCTCAGAGCCACCATCGGATCTACCCTTGACGCACGCCGCGCGGGAACGTAAGTCGCCAGGAGAGTAACCAGAACGAGCAGCAGAGAAACTATTGCCAATGTCAACGGATCGGTCGCTTTAACTCCATAGAGCAAGCTGCTTAGAAATCCTGTTAAAGAAAGCGCGACAATCATGCCGGCCACGAGTCCAGCAAATGTCAACACCATTCCCTCCCGGATCACCAGCTTCAGCAGATCGCGCCTTTGCGCTCCGAGCGCCATTCGGACCCCGAACTCTTGCGTCCGCTGCGCAATCAACTGCGAGAGCACCGCGTATAGCCCGATTGCTGCGAGCAAAAGAGCCAGCCCGGCAAACGTAGATAAAATGATCGCCCTCAGATGTGGGTAAGACAGCATTCGGGAGAGCCGCTGGTTCATGGTTTGCACGTCACCAGTTGGCACGTTGTTATCGAGTGCCGCAATTTGCTTTTGAATCATGGCGGCCGGTGAAGTGCTGTCGGTGGCCGTGCGAAACACCAGGGAAACGTGAGATGGCGGATCTTGATTCACCGGACGAAATACTGCCGGAGTCTCTTCCCAGCTCATTTGATGAAAAAAGTCCTGATCTTTTTCGTTAGCGACTACGCCCACAATGGTCAGCCAACCTCGATCGGTCCCCGGTCTGTCTATTTTGATGCGCTTGCCGATCGGACTCTCGCGCGGAAAATACTTTCGCGCCAGCGCTTCGTTCACAATCGCAACCGGAGGGCTCTTCTCGCCATCCGCGTCTTCGAATATGCGCCCGAGTTCCAGCGGTACACCCATAACTCCAAAGTACCCAGGGGAGATAAAAACTTGGCCAACGTCGAAGGCAGCCGCTGTGGGACTTGGCTCCGGCCTGCCGTCCACGGCCAGCGCGTACCCTGCCGATCGTCCGTCTGGTGGAACAAAACTCGTGAATGCGGCGGAAGCAACGTCGGGAAGAAGCGCCGTGCGGTCTAAAACCGCACCAAAGAACCTGGCACGCTGATTGCTGGTCGAGTAACTCCACTTCGGTAAAGTAATCGACATCGTGATTACGCGATCGGTTCGAAATCCAAGCGGGACTGAAGCCAAGCGCCCAACGCTCTCAATCAGAAGTCCGGCCCCCACCAGCAAGGCGAGCGAAAGCGCTACCTCCGCGATGACCAATACTCTTCGGAGCGTACGGGAGGTCAGGCTAACGGATGCAGCCTGTGCGCTCATGCGCAGAGCATCCATCAAGTCCACACGTGAGGCTTTCAGGGCAGGAATGAGTCCGAACAAAAGAGCGGTGACCACCGCCAGCGAAGCCGTGAAATAGAGAACCGGAAGATTCACAGTGACCGGATTCCCCGGAGGCATCGCGATGGGATTGAGAGTCCGGAAATAGTAGACCGCGCCCATGGCTAGCAGTATTCCAAGCGTTGCGCCGGTGACGGACAGCAGCAAAGCCTCGGTCAGCAGTTGTCGTGCCAGCCGCGCTCGGCCTGATCCTAAAGCAGCCCGGACAGCCAATTCCTTTCGCCGCGACACAGACTTCCCCAGTAACAGGTTGGCTATGTTGAGGCAGCCAATGAGAAGAACGAAACTTACAGCCCCAAAGAGAACCATCACGCTGAGCCGCAGCGTCGGTCCCGTCAGGTAGGAAAACTGTTGCGCGAGCGGGTAAATAGCAGGCTTGACCTGGGTTCCGAACAAATCCTTCCTGGGCGCATTTCTATAAAGCGCCTCTACTTCTTCTTGTGCGCGCTCAATGGATACTCCAGGCTTGAGGAGCCCGAAGGCTCCGACTTTGGCGTTCGGGTCGCGAGCAATGGCGCCGTCCGGAGTGATCAGCACCCACATCGCCGCCGCATCGGGATAAAACGCGAATCCTGGCGGCATCACGCCCACGATAGTGCACGCATTCTCGTTCAGCTCGATGCGACTTCCGATGACGTCCTTTTGTCCGCCAAATACCTGCGTCCAAAAAGTGTGCTTCAGGACAACCGTACAGCTCTCACGCAAGTCGTCCGGCTGAAACGTGCGCCCAAGTGCAGGCGTTACCCCGAGCATGGGGAAGAAATCGATTCCGACCGGCATCGCAAATACGTCCCGCGCAGGCCCGGCGCCGGTCAGAATCTGGCCATCTGTCCTCCAAGTGGCGGGAGTCAGTCGCTCGAAGCTCTGGCTTCCACTCTTCCAGACTTCGAAATCGTGATACGTATCGAAAAATGGGGGATCGTTCGGACTGCGGACCAATGTCTCCCAGATCACGACCAGCCGGTCGGGATTCCGAAAAGGGAGCGGGTGTAGCAAAACTGCATTGACTACGCTGAACATTGCGGTGGCGCCGCCGATCCCGAGCGCGAGCGTTAAGATCACAACCGCTGTAAATCCCGGCGCGCGCGCGAAAGTTCGTAGGGCGTAAGCAATATCCTGTCTGAACCGATCCAGCCACGCCCACCCCCACGTCTCGCGTACCTGTTCTTTAATCAAGCCGGCATTGCCCAGCGCGCGCTGGGCCGCGTACTGCGCCTCTTCCGGAAGCAAGCCGCTATCCATTTGTTCCGCGGCTTCCAGCTCCAGATCTGAGCGGAGTTCACGGTCCAGATCTTCCTCGCGCTGCTTTCGTCGCCACCACCTCATCTCAACCCTTTTCATCTCTCCCGGCCCTTCACCTCAACCTTCGGCGGGCCACATGATTTGGGCAACCGCTCTCGCCATTTGCTTCCACTTCGACTCCTCCTGCACAAGGCGCTTCCCGCCGGCGTCCGTCAGCCGGTAGTACTTGAATTCCCGGTTGCGATCGGGCGCGGTCTCCCACTTCGAGGCCACCCAACCCTTTCTCTCCAGACGATGCAGCGCCGGATAAAGTGAACCGTGTTGCACCTGGAGAAGATCGTCGGTAGTTCGCTGGATGTGCTTTCCGATCTGATGGCCGTGAGCGGGGCCGAAAAGCAGGGTCCTCAGGATGAGCATATCGAGAGTGCCCTGGAGCAGTTCGATTCGCTCCGCGCCTTCGCCCATGGAAGACATTCTACCATCAGATCCCACGCCCGGTCGCGGACCTTTCGCTCTTGACTACAATGGGCTTATGGTATTAACATACTAATGTCGATCGAGAATATCTAGATTAGGAAGAAGTTGTAAATACGCCAGTTGCACCCCATAATCGCAAGCCTCGGTCGGCCTTCGTTGGCCTGGCGCTCGCTCTCGCTGGTGGTCCGGCTTATGCCCAATACGATAAGGTAGCCGCGCTTGGTTCCGATTCGTCGCTTACTCCGATAGGTGGGCCCGCCTCTTCCCCGCCGATTTCGGACGCCCCATACGGCCTGCCGGACCTCCGACCCACTGGCGCGCTGAACGATCACCTTCCGCGCTGGCTGCAGTTTGGGATCGATGAACGCTTCCGCGTGGAAGGTTCCAGCGGCAGCGGGTTCAAACCTAACAACAGCACGTCGTATCTCCTCAATCGGTTCCGCTTGGGCGTGATCGTGCAGCCTGTCAGCTGGTTCAAGTTGGCGGCGCAGGTTCAGGATGCACGCTCCTTTCTCCAATCCCCGCCGCTGGGTCCACCCAACAACGTGAGGTGGGATCTTAAAACCGCTTACGTCCAGTTTGGGGATTCGGAGAATCATCCGGTCTCGCTCACCGTCGGCCGGCAATTGCTCGACTACAACAGCACCATCATCGCGAACTCGGAATGGCGCAACCAGGCTCGCTCTTACGACGCTGTGGTGGCCAACGTTCACGTGGATCGCTTTCGAGCGGCCGTGTTCGCCGCGTCGGTAGTGAACCCCCAGTTGGATGGCATTACGCATCACCAGGAGGGAAACAACATCTACGGCGCTTACGGGTGGATCACGCGTGTGCTGCCCAAGTCGTCGATCGAGCCCTTCGTGCTTTGGAGAGTTTCGCCGAGTGTCGCGGTGGAGAACAGCAAGCTCAAGAGCGGGCGCCTGGACGAGCAGGCCTACGGGTTCCGGATCAGAGGCCGGAGCATTTCGAACTTCGATTACCGTTATGAGCTGGTGCTGGAGCGAGGCTCGGCCGGCTCTAACGATATCCAGGCCTGGGGAACCACCGCCGGACTGGGCTACACTATCGCCAGAGCTGCCTGGAAACCGCGCTTCTTCGCGAGCTACGACTACGCGTCAGGTGACAAGAATCCGGCCGACGGGATACACGGTACGTTTGACACCATGTATCCGACTGCGCACGATCGGTTCGGGATTGCAGATCTGTTCGGATGGCAGAACATCGTCGCCGGGCGCACCGGGGCTACGATAATTCCGCGTCGACGCTGGTCCGTAACCGCGCAGTATCTGGACTTCTGGCTCGCGAGCGCGAAGGATGCGGCTTATAACTCTTCCGGCGGCGTGATCCTGCGCGACTCCACCGGGAAATCCGGTAGGCACGTCGGCCAGGAATTGGACGCCTATGCCTGGTATGAAATCAACCGCGAGGTGCACGTCGGCGCCGGCATCGGCCACCTGCTCCCAGGCCAGTTCATCGACAAGGCGGGCAAGGGCGCGGCCTATACTTATCCTTACTTTGTGATCGAGATGTTCGATGGAAAGCGGGTCCGCTAGCGCGCATTGTGGCGCGCGCGCACTCTTGCGTGCCGCGTCGACACTCTTGGCGACGCCTCCCTCAGCCGTGGCGAAGCTTTACCGCAGCCAAGGCACATTTACTGAGCGGTTGCCGGAGTATCCCCTTGCACGACGTCAGTCCCGATCACGGCTCCCGAATCAGCGGCGTGCTGTCGCCCATGCGAGGCAAGGATGCTTATCGCCCGGAACCGTCCGCGACTTCGAAAATCAAAAACTGCTGTCGCGGCAGGAAGTCATGCTCCGTCGCGAGCTTATATCCGGCCTTGCCCATTTCGGACTTGAACTTTTCCACCGGAAAGCGAAATTCCTTCGGTGGGCCCTCGGGCGATTCCGGCTTGAAGTCGATAATCGCCACGCGGCCGCCCGGCTTCAGCGATTTCGCCAACTTCCGGAAATACGCTTCGCGGTCGCCGATATGGTGATAGGTGTCCACGATCAGTACCAGGTCGACGGGCTCCGGCAGATTTGGATTATCGGCGGCGGCCTGAACTGCAATTACGTTTTTCAATCCTTCCTTAACGGCCCGTTCCTGGAGGTAACTCACCATTTGCGGCTCGATGTCGACCGCATAAACTTTGGGCGCAGCTTCCGATTTCGCCAGCCGAACCGAGAAATAGCCAGTGCCAGCGCCGATGTCGGCCACGACTTGTCCCCGCTTCAGGTTCAGCGCCGCGATCACGCGGTCGGGCATTTGCCATGCATCACGCGCCGGGTCGTCAAAGCTCTTGGCCGACGCCTTGGGGTCGAAGTGATGCTCCATGTGGTCGGGTTGACTGAGCGCCACCGAGGCAGGCAGGAAGAAAATCGCAAGGAAGTAAAGTTTCGAATTCATCGGGAAATCCCGTTGCCTATTATCTCAGGCTTGCGCTGGCTAAGCCTTGGTATGATTGCAGCGGATGGGCCAATGAGATTGACGGCTGTATACATGAAGGTGCCTGAAGGCTACGTTGCGTTCGTCGAAGAACTGCCGGGTGCGAACACACAAGGGGCGACTATCGAAGAAGCACGCACGAACCTGGAAGAGGCCGTTGCCATGGTCTTGGAGGCAAACCGCGAGCTGTCCGAACAGTCGCTGGCTGGCGCCGAGGTCATTCGGGAAACTTTGATCCTGCCCGCCGCTTGAAACGCACCGATCTTAGTCGGCATATCTGAGCAGCATGGCTGCGAGCTACTTCGGCAGGGCGCTAACCACACCATGTACGTAAACCGAAAGGCGCGAAGATCTTCTGCGATTCCTCGGCATCGCGAAATAAACGATTTTCTGGCCCGCAAGATCTGTGACGATTTGCAGATTCCACGCCCATAAAAGCTGGCCGCAGGCGGGCACAGCGTAGAGTTGTGCCGTTCGAGTAGACGGTTTACGCGTCTCCGCTACAATGAAGACGGTTACTTATTCCTCTACTGCTCCTGCGAGAGCGTCGCGCGTCTCGCCGTTTCGCCAACACCAAAACTCATGTGGACTATTTCGGCGCTTCACGATTTTCCATCCCTCCGCGGTGGAGGTGGTCAGCCATTTACAGGTTTTGTTGACGCGCTGCTGAGGACCCAGTGTTTTGTTTATGGCGTTCCCGATTCTGCTATCGCCACAACGTTGCGAGTCAATGTCGAGGACGGCGGCGTGGACACCAGAATCGACGAAGGCGCGCCCCACGATTCGACGGGGCGACTTCGGTGCCCGAGCGCCTGGCAGTACAAGGCGGAGGACAAAGATCGCGTCACCGAAGGGGCAGTGGCTAAGGAGGTTCAGAAGCACTATGCGACTGAGCTCATCCGGCGGGGATACGGCTATCGCATCTGCGTGTGCGACGAAATGCCCGCAGAGCGGAAGGAACTCCTCGAGAAAGCGCTGAACGCGGCGGCCCAAGCGATCCACGCAAATGCCCAACGCTGCTACGTCCTAAGCGCTTCGGATCTGGCAGAATGGGCGAACCGCTTCCCTGGACTGGTGGCAACTCAGTTCAATCGGCCCATGACAATCGCACGGCACTGGCAAGCCTGGCAAACCAGCGAGCGGGCGCTCACGCCAACATATGTCCTCCCGCCCGGCTGGCAGGACAGGCTTGGTGCGATCCAGAATCATCTGCGGTTTACGACCATTCCGTTTGATCCTGTCCTGCCAGTACAAGGCGCCGCCGGAGTCGGCAAGACGCGCCTCGTCTTCGAAGCCATCGGGCAAATCCCCGGCGCAGGGGAACTGGTCGTCCTCAGCGATGACGACGAGCGTGCGGTGCAAGCCGCCATGTGGCTGGTCAACTCCGGACATCTCTCCGCCATCCTGGTGGCGGATGAATGCTCGGCGCAGGGGCGTTTTGAAGTCACGAAGATCGTCAGGGGGCATGAATTACGTATCCGCGTGATTGCCATCGATAATACCGGCGAACCGCCCTTGCAGGGCGTACCAGGAATTTGGCTGGAAAAGATCGACGTCTCGGTGGCTGAGAAGATTTTGGCTCAAAACTATACGACCGTTCCGGCGGAACGGCGTCGCGCGTATGCTGATTTGTCAGGAGGGTACATTCGCCTTGCTGCTGACCTATGCAGATATGATCCCCAGATGTCTGAGGCTGACGGATTCGGACCGGCAATCCCGACCCTTCAGGACTATTACCATCGCCGCATCCCACCCAACGACCAAAGAATTGTTGAAGCAATTGCACTCGTCCACCGGATTGGTCATAGTGCGGACGCGGCGGACCAACTGGATCTCCTGTCGAGTCTGACCGGCATTGACCCGACTGGCGCGCGCGAGACCGCACGCCGCCTGAAGGACACCCCTGGGTTTGTGGCGGTGACGCCGCGATACTTTTACATAACTCCACAGATCATCGCTGAGATCGCCTTCCAGCGAGCGTGGAGACACTGGGTGTTGCCGAATCCGACCGGGTTCCTGGATCGAATTCCGGATCGGCTCCGGCCATCCTTCGAATTACGTGTTCGCGGTCTCTCCGACCCGGAGGTGCGCTCCACGGTGAGCGCGCACTTTCGGCAGCGTGTTGCGGGCCTTAGGACCGCCGATCTGGCTCACTACGATCAAGTAAAACAACTCCTCGACTTGGTCGAGACCGAACCCTCCACACACCTAGCACAGCTGACTCGGCTCATTCGAGAAGCTTCACCCGAGGAGTTGGCAGCGACAAGTAGTAGGGACCACGGTAGTAGGACGCCCCGCCGTGGAATTGTCTGGGCAGCCGAGAGATTGGCCAGCTTCCCCGAATACTTCGAATCGGCAGAGCTCATTCTGCGTCGGTTGGCGCTCTCCGAAACAGAACTGGGCATTGGCAACAATGCGACGGGCATTTGGAGGCAGCTCTTCAGGGTGTACCTGTCCGGAACGGCAGTTCCCTTTCTCGATCGCTTCGAAATCTTTAAACGAATGGCTCTATCCATCGATCCCGGCGAGCGTGATCTCGCCTTAGGCGGCCTTGACCATTTGGTCGATTCGCATGTCAGTCGGATGGGTAGCCCGACCCTCGTGGGCGGCCGCATTCCGCCGCCCGATTGGTATCCGCAAACGCGAGCAGAACATGATGCCTGCCTCGTGCAGGTGATGGCATTCGCCGAGGAGTTGCTCGCCAGACCCGAGCCGCTCGCTGAGGCCGCGTGGGCCTATTTCAATAAACACTTGCGGCTGTTTCTGGCCTGGGGACAGCTTGATCTACTGGAATGGATGATTGAGCGCCATCCCATCCCGGAACGATTCCTCGGCTCATGGCTGGAAGAGATCGATAACTTCCTCCAGTATGAAGGTGGTGACCGCGCTACCGCCTCCCAAGAGCTTGTCGACTATTGCGATCGAGTCCAGAAATGGGGGGCTACCTTGCTGCCCGGCGAATTCGGCGGACGGCTCCGCGGGATTATCGGGAAGGATCTTTGGCACCACAGTATTCGTGAAGACGACTGGAAGCAGGAGTCGGAGATCGTGCCGCTGGTCGAAGAGGTGCTTGGAAACCGGGAGCTCTTCGAAGCCAATGTAGAATACTTGACGTCACCTGAAGCGCGAAGCGCATCGACCTTCGGCGTGCTGCTTGGCCGCAAGGACACTTCCGGCTCCTTTCTGGATGGCATTTTGGCCGCGTCGCGAAGATACCGCTCCACCGCTCTACTGAGGGGATATGTTGGTGGGATTCTGCAGGATTCACCGGACCACATTAGCCGCATCTCCCAGATGATCGATTTGCTGGAGCAGGACGATCCAGAAATCGCAGCGGAGATTATTGTGGCCGCAGTTGAGGTAACCGATCCGGTAACACGTCTGTCGAGAATGGTGGGAGCGGGCAAACTGCATCCAGGATATATGCAGTATCTCCACTATGGCCGCATCCTTCGCGCCGCGCTAAGCGCTCAAGTCGCCACGGTTTTGAAGGTCCTCGCACCAGCCGGGTGCGCAGTTGAACGGTTGAAACTTGCGGTAGAACTGATAGGCGATCGACTGCAGGACCTAGAAGCCGTACGAAATGAAGATGCCGACACCATCGCTACGATGAAGAACGTTCTTGCGCAAAGTGCGACAGCCGAAGACAATGCCGATTTTTGGTGGGCGAAAGCAGTCGGACTGCTGGGCGCACTGGATCCGCAATGGGCGGCCGCCGTTGCAACCCACGCCATATCAGGTGATGATTTCAGTAAACGAGATAAGGCATCAGGAATCCTTTCTGGTTTGGCCACCACCAACCCTGCTGTTGTGATGGAGGTGGTTGGGGGAGTTCTCCTCGATCCCCAGCAGGCTTGGCGCTGGCGGATCGGCTCGAATCGGGAGATATTTTCTGCACTTCCTGTGCAGGTGGTCATGCAGTGGCTGTCTCAGGTTGGCATCGAGGGAGCGCGGCGACTGGCTCGCCATTTGCCCTCTCCGGTAGTGGCCCCAGATGGAACGCCGACCGTCCCGGAACTAACTGAAGGAGTCCTCTCGATTTATGGGGAAGACGCGGAAGTCTTTCGGGAATTTGGAGTTGGCCGCCATGACATGGAGGTCTCATTGGGGCCACTATCCTCTAACTACGAAGGTCGAGCTCAGGGGGCTAGACCCTTTCTGAATCATCCGCTTGCTGTGATCCGCCAGTGGGCAGAACAAGAGATCGCTTCGGCAGAACACTTTGCTCGTGTCTGGCGCAATCAAGAAGAAGATGAGGGATTCGAGCGCTAAACACCCCACGCACCCTCAGTACCCGCCGCGCAGCAAAGCACTCAATTTGAGGCGATGTTATGGCCCTGGGCCGGACGCAGTGACGGCCCAGCCGGATCACGGCGCCATAAATTCTATCCTCCGTTCCCATTCAGCAACTTCCCAACTTCCACACCTTCGAGCCCAGCACCTGCGTGACAAAAATCAGAGATGGACGGAATTCAATGGCTGCCTCAACAATCCCCAATTCGGCCCGGTTGGCTTCGTTTTTTCAAACCGCGCCACCACCCCTCACCCGTTGGGTTCGTTTTGCAAAATCGCATTCGGCCCACCGCCCACCCCACCGATGCGACAATTCCCGCCACCCGCCCGCGCTGGCTTCGTTTTTTCAACCCTCCTCCCCCCTTGCGGGACAATAAGGAATGCGGCCACTCCGCGGCTCCTTCTGGGTCTTGGTCCTCTATGACGTGGCCGAGCAAATCCAGCTCGACAAGCTGTGCACGTTGATCGGCGTCGAGCCCGTAAAGCCGCAGCCCAGCTTCAAGCATCCGGCGCCCGAATACGTCCGCTTCGAACGGCCTCCCGTGGTCGAGTTTCCTGAGCCGGTCGTCACCGCCACCGGCGAGCGCTTCGAAGCGCAGATCAAATATTTCGATTATGGCGTCGTCAGCGTCGAGCTCAAGCTACAGTTCGAAGCCGATTGGGACGAGCTGATCCGGCTCTCGAACCGCTGGATCCTCGCGCCCGAGACCGAGCGCCTCACCGCCGAACTCTTGCGGGCGCGCCTGCCCCATGCCGCCGCCGCTCTCACCCAACCCTACGAATCGCACTTGAATGAGGATTACTACATCATCCAGATCCACGAAGCTTTAGACGCCAAGGGCCAGACCATGACCGCCGCTGCCATGCTCGAGACTCGCGGCGGCCAGGTGGCTCAGATCGTGAGAGGCGATTCGATGCCGCTGTCAGACGCCGAATGCCGGGAGATACTGCAAACCAGCCTCTCCTACTATCCAACCGACCTGCTGGTGGTCGGATGGGTAGCCGCGTTGGTCTACGACACCTTCGCCGGCGCCGAGCCGACCATTCAGTTGCTCGAATACGCCAACACGCAACTGCTCGAATTTCGCCACTACGATGAAGTGCTCACGCGCGTGTTCAAGCAGGTCTATGACACCCTCGAGCATCGCGGCAGCCTGCGCCGCTGGAAGATGGCCGGCGAAGCGGAGCGGCTCAACACCCTGCGCCTCGACATCATGGAATTGACTGAGCGTACCGACAACGCCATCAAGTTTCTGAGCGATATGTTCTACGCGCGTGCATATAAGGTAGCGGCCACCCGCGTAGGCGTCACCGATTACCGCAACCTGGTGGAGGAGAAGCTGAGAACCGCCGGCGAGCTGTACGAGTTCATGACCAATGAATTCCACCAGGCGCGAGGTTTTGTACTGGAGTTAATGGTGGTCGCAATTCTGGTGATCGAGCTGATCCAGCTTTTCTGGGGGCGCCATGGGTAAGTATAAGAAGGCTTTAAGGTCGACGCCTAAAGATTGGCCGGAAATTGGCCGATATGTCCTCCGTGGGCGGTGTGTATCTCGAATCCCGGCTGAAGTTCCTTCGACGCACCCAAAACCCGGACGGCGGCTGGGGATATTTTCCAGATAAACAGTCCTGGTTCGAACCCACCACTTATGCCATGCTCGCGCTGCAAAGCGCGCCGGGTACCGACGCTTCCCTCGATCGCGCCTTTAAACTGCTTCGCTCCTGGCAGACGCCCGACGGAAGCTCGCG
>Ga0210401_10000415_pt1 | contig 53054 bp, 41 predicted proteins | sample IncBWH32MmetaG_FD_150866 | JGI IMG/M metagenome (GOLD analysis project Ga0210401, IMG submission 150866) | Forest soil microbial communities from Barre Woods Harvard Forest LTER site, Petersham, Massachusetts, United States - Inc-BW-H-32-M | ecosystem: Environmental > Terrestrial > Soil >...
ACTCCTCAGGTCCGGACCTTCGCTCAACTCCTGGCACACATCATCGACGCCCAAATGGGCTTCTGTTCCGCGGTCAAGGAAGAACCTCGAAAGATTAATGCCGCCTCCAAAACTACCAAAGCGGATCTGGTCGCCGCCCTGAAGACATCGTTCGACGAATGCGACAGCGCGTTCGCCTTGATGACCGATAGCACCGCGGCTCAAATGGTAAAGGCTGGTGGTGAGCGCTCCAAACTCGGCACGCTGCTTTACGCGACCCTTCACGACAATGAAGAATATGGCTACCTGGCGATGTACCTGCGCTTGAAGGGTCTCGTGCCTCCATCCACCGACAGCCGGTAGTAGGATTAAACGAAGAAAGGAAACACGATGCGCATTGTAACGCTCGCGCTGCTTTCCGCTCCCCTATTCGCGCAGCAGACCGCTCCCAAGATTCCATTCGAGTCCGTGCCGGATCCGCTGAAGTATTCGGCTCAGATGAATTTGGGCGAGGTACTCTCGGTCGCCGTCAACTCCAAGGGCCACGTCCTGGTGGTCAATCATCCGGGGAGCGGCACGACGGGTCCGCTATACGGCAACGCGTCCACGCAACTGCTGGAATTTGACGAGACCGGCAAGTTCCTTCGCGAGGTAGGGCACGGAGTTTACGGCTTGGGATACGCGCACAGCGCGCGCTATGACAAATACGACAATCTGTGGATCGTGGACAAAGGCACGCATTCGGTGATGCGTTTCAATCCCGCCGGATACGTGACCCTGAACCTCGGCCGGAGGCCCGAAGGTCCAGATGAGCCTAACTACTATCGGGGCAACGGCCTCGGGTGGGGAGGCGAAACGCGTCCGGCGCAGGAGCATGTGGACGGAATGTTTCGGGCCCCCACCGACGTAGCCTTCGATAGCGACGACAACATCTACATCAGCGACGGCTACATCAATTCGCGAGTGGCAAAATTCGACAAACATGGCAACTGGATCAAATCGTGGGGAACGCGAGGCGTCAGCGGCCAGCATGCGGACCAGAATCCGAGCCAGTTCAATACGCCCCACAATATCGGAATCGATCGGCAGAACAACGTCTACGTCGCGGACCGTGGGAACCGGCGCATCCAGCTGTTTGACCGCGATGGCAATTTTCAGCGATTCATCTTCCTCAACGTCCCTTACGACAAGACCCGGCATCCCGTGCTCGGCAACCTGGCAGCGAATCCTCCGGATGAGACGCAGCCGTGGACTATCTGCATCACCCAGGGTCCGACGCAATATCTATACACCTCGGACTCGGAGCCGGGCCGTATCTACAAACTCACACTGGATGGCAAGATCGTCGGGATGTTTGGTGAATCGGGACATGAGATGGGCCAGTTCAGTTGGACGCACGGCCTGGCGTGTCCTTCGGAGAATACGCTTTATGTCGCCGACATGAACAACTGGCGCGTGCAAAAGATTATTCTGCATCCGGAGAAAGCGCGCACGCCCACGGGCACGAAATAACGTTTAGGCGCGGATAGCTATTTCTTGCTGTTCTGTTGGCTGAGCTGCCATTGAGTGAACGCGTCTTCTTGCTCGTCCAAACCTTGATTGCGGACGATGATCGAGATGCGGCGGTTGGAGGGGTCGGTTGGATTGTCCTTGACATACAATCTTTGGTCTGCGAATCCACGTACCTGACTGATCCGGTTATCCGCCAATCCCGAGGCAATCAAGATCCTACGCGCGGCGTTAGCACGGTCGGACGACAACTCCCAGTTGGAATAGTCAGGACGTCCATAGGGAATCGCGTCCGTGTGGCCTTCGATCGCAACCTTGTTCGGCAATTTCACGAGCTCATCTGCCAGGACCTTGAGAAGGTCGGCTCCAGCTTCGGTTGGCTTCGGGTTGCCGGTCTCAAAGAAAAGCCCACGCTGCGTCTCAAGCAGATCAATACGCAAGCCTTCAGCGGTGATGGTCATTCTGATCTGCTTCGCTAAATGCTCGAAGGTTGGAATCTGGTGCATGGCTTGTTCGAGTTTTTCCTTCAGACGCTCCATATCCGTGCGGTTCAACGTTAGCGTTTCCCCGATGCCGGCGCTGGTAGAGCCGGTTTGACGCCCCTTGCCGGTAGGATCCTGGAAATAACCGCCCACGGCTTTCTGAACTTTCTCGCTGGCGCTCAGCAGCCAAAGGACGATGAAAAGCGCCATCATAGCGGTTACGAAATCCGCATAGGCAACCTTCCAAGCTCCGCCGTGCTCGTCGTCGTGATTCGCAATCACTTTGCGAACGATAATGATGGGCCGAGCGGCCTTTCCTTTCATGCCGCGGCCTCGGTGGTCGCGGCGCCCGGCTGCTTCCGGCACGCATTATCCATTTCCTGGAACGTGGGCCGAACGTGGTGAGGGATGGCGCGCCGCGCGGCTTCCAGCGCCAGCATCGGTGAGATACCCTTCATATACGCGAGCAGCCCCATGCGCAGGCACAGGAAATAGTCGCCTTCCTCATCGTTTTGCTTCTTGATGTTCGCTGCGATCGGTCCCAGGAAGCCATAGCAGAGCAGGATTCCAAGAAACGTTCCCACCAGAGCGGCGGCAACCTTGTGTCCGATCTCTTCGGGTGGGCCGCCGAGAGAGCTCATGGTAATGACTACTCCCAGAACGGCCGCCACAATTCCCAATCCGGGAAGACTATCTGCCATGGTATTCAGGGCGCTAGCGGGCAGTCGGCTTTGCCGGTGCAAAATCTCCAGGTCCGTCTCCATTACCTGATCCAGATCATGGATCTCGATGCCGCCCGCGAGCAGGCTCCGCACAGTATCACAAAAGAAATGCATCGTTTCCTTGTGAGCGCTGAAGGTCGGATGTGCCTTGAACAAAGCGCTATTCTCCGGCTCGTCCAAATCCTTCTCGAGGGCTGTCAAGCCATTCTTGCGGGAGGCACTGAAAAAATGATTCAGGAACTTCAGGGTATCGAGATAGAAACCGGCGGTGTAGCGGCTTCCTTTGAAAACTTGCAGGACACTCGCAATGATCGCCTTCAACAAATGTGGTGGATTGCCGATCAGCACGGTTCCGATCGCCGCGCCAAGAATGATCAACAGTTCGGCGGGCTGCATCAAAACCAAAAGGTTGCCCTTTTCGATGAGATAGCCGCCGGCGATGCAGCCGAGCACGACTAGCATGCCCACAATCGCGAACATTATCGGGAGTCTCCTGAATGACTACGGGTTCAGTATCTTTGATCGGCTTAGGACCCTATGGACTATAGAGTTGCGCTGGATCGTGCCCGCAAAGGGGGATTACTGGTTGTTGCTACGTACTGGCCGGGGGAGCAGAGAGATGGGCATACCAGTTCAATCGCGCCTGGATCTTCGAGCGCATGTGCTCCTCACCATATTTCCACATGTCCAAAGCTTTCCAGTAACCCAAAGCGCCCGGAAGCTGCCTGAGGATAACGCCCACTTCCGTGCGCGGAGCCGCCTGGAGATAGCCGAAGCCTATAGAGTGCGCCAGCCGGGTGCCGGCCCGGACCGTGGCGACAAGATTTCCGTAGTCCGCTGAAGTTTGATCGTCGAACTTTCCCACTACGGGCCGCAGCCAAGGTGGCAGGTTCCAGACCTCGGCTACCCAGGTGGCTGTAGCAAAATGATTGAAACCAAAGAGCATTTGCTCGTAATGTAATATATCAAACGGTTGATCGGCCGCGAACATCGTGTCAGTTAGCGCCAACAGGTTAGCGTATCTCTCCGGATAGGCCTGAATCAAAGCCAGGCGTCCGATGTCATGAAGTAATCCTGAGGCGTAAGCGAGTAAGGAATCTACCTTAGCGGGGACAGCCAGTTCCGCGCAGCAATCCGCACAGGCCACTATGTAGCGCCAGTAACCGTTGGCCTCGGCCACGGTTAACGCGGACCGAAGGTAGTCGTGTACTGAAATCGTAATCGCAAACTCAATCAGGTCGGCGGGACGGATGCGTCCGATAACCGATTCCTCATCTGAGCCGGCGGCGGCGTAGCGACCCGCTCGCATGGCAACTTCGGTGATCTTCATCCGCAGCGCAGGTTCGCGTTGCAGCACATCCTCCAAGCTCAGCCCGTCACCAGCAGGGAGTGGAATCCTATTGAGAAGCTCGATAGCGATTGGCGCCACAGGCTCTATTCGCCTGATGGTACTGGGGACAACCATCGTCACTAAGCGTAGCAAATGGCCGCCGTTTCTTCAGCGCATCGAAAGTGTGCAATGCTAAATTCAACGAGAAGCAGGAGCAGTTTTATGCGGTGGAGAAATTGGTTTTCTGACCCTGCGGCAAGTGCCGCGGCCTTGTGCTTCCTGTTTTCAGGCTCCGTAACGCCTCAGAACACCCAACCGGCCACGGGTTTCAACTTGCGGGTAGACACCACGCTGGTGCAGATCCCCGTGGCGGTGACGGATTCCCTGAATCGCTTCGTTCTGGGACTTCAAAAAGAAGATTTTCATCTGTTAGAAGACGGCGTTGAACAGACGGTGGCGCACTTTTCGGGCGAGGATGCACCCCTCTCGGTTGGCTTGGTCTTCGACGAAAGCGGCAGTATGGATTATAAGCTCCGGACTTCTCAGGCGGCCGTCGCTCAGTTTTTGAAGACCATGAACGCGGACGACGAAGCGTTTCTGGTGGAGTTCAGCGACACCGCGAAAGTTTCGGTGGAGTTCACGGCTAAAACCGGCCAGATTCAAGACGCGCTCAAGAACGCCAAACCCGGCGGCCTGACCGCCATGCTGGACGGCATCAACATGGCGCTGCGCGAGATGAAGAAAGCCAAGAATTCCCGGAAAGCAATCGTGATCGTCTCCGATGGCGGAGACAACCACAGCCAATACACCGCGTCTCAGATCGAGTCGCTGGTCCGTGAAGCGGACGTGCAAATATACGCCATGGGTGTTTTTGAGCCCAGCCTGCCGATCGGGCTCTCAACTGAAGAAGTCTCCGGTCCGAAGTTGTTATCGGAAATTTCCACGCAAACCGGCGGACGCGCTTTCTCGGCAGCACTCATGAGCGACCTACCAAGCGTCGCAGCCAGGATCGCGGTGGAATTGCGAAATCAATACGTGCTCGGCTATTACCCCAAGAATCAAACCCGAGACGGGAAATACCGGCACGTCGAAGTGAAGCTGGCCCAGCCCAAAGGTGTTTCGGCGCTCAAAGCGCACTGGCGGCTGGGGTACTACGCTCCGTCCCAGTAATTAGTGTAGTGCCTCGCTGATCTCGATTAATATGATTCGGGCGGGGTAAAAAGGGGTACAGGCACGAACTTTCGCAAAAGCGGCGAAATTCGAGCCAGTCCCCGTTTTTGCGCACACCATTACCGATGCGCGCCCACGTGCACTGCGCCAGGATGCACAGGCATAGGACGCGGCATGGGAACATGCGGAGCCGGAACGCGCGGGATCGGAGAATAAATGCCGGTGCCCGGCGAAACGCCGATCCCTCGCGACACGCCGATCCCTCGCGACACGCCGATCCCTGGCGAAACGCCGCCGATGCGCAATGGAGACGGCACGTAAGTTCGAAGCCCACGCATCGCTAGGCCTAGTACAAGAGGTTGATAGGTGTAGCCAGGCAAGTAAATGGAGTTGAATCCCGATTGGTAAGGACTATAAGGGTTATACACGGGGCTGGACGAAGCCACACCGGTATAAGGCACGCCGGTATAAGGCAGGCCAAGCAATGGAAAATAAGTGAAGCCGTCGTAACCGGGCGCCACCGAGGCAGGATCTTCGTCGATCTGCGCGGTAATAGCGTTGTCCGCGGAAATCGATTGGCTGCGGCCGTTAGCCCAATCGTTGAGTGCGTCGTTGGGCAGCCTTTCGGGAAGCTCCGGCACAAGCACCTGGGCAAACGGCAGAGTCATCCCTCGATCAACGGATACCGGCTCGCCGCTCGGCCCGGTGAACACTTCGGCTTTGCCCTGCCGGACCCACAAGCTGGGCGGATCGGCATTGATTCGGTAAACTCCTTTTTGAACGAAGTGAACTTTCCAGTCCTTGTAAATTAAAGTGACCGAAGTGCCGGAATTAGGTTCCCCGGAATCCACGATAGCCGAGCCCGACTGCAATTGGACTTGTGTGTCCGCCAGATCGTTTGCAACCATGCGAATCGAGCTATGGTCGCCGATGCGAAGGAAGACGCCAGGTGTAAGCAACACCTCCGCGCGGCCTTCCTCCGTGCGCAACTCCGCGCCTTGGGGGACGCTCGGATATCTGCCGAGGTGGGACTCCAGCGGCCGATCACCCAAATACACGGCCCCTTCGAAAAAGTGGATTAGGCCCGAATGGGTGGAGATCACCGATTGTGCGTTGACCGGGAGGGCCAGTGCGATGGCCGCGGTCAATGTTGAGAGAGCCCGAGCGCGGTTGTACATAAACAGCCCCTTGAAGAGAGTATGTGCCCATCTGAGGATCGCGGTCAAGTTCGATTCACTATAATTAGACTCAGGATCGGGCCCGGGTGGCGAAATCGGCAGACGCAAAGGACTTAAAAGTCCGATCAGGTCAGCCGTTCATTCGTGCTAACTTGAAACCGTGCGGGCGTGGCGAAATGGCATACGCACCGGACTTAAGCGCAAACTTGAGTGCTCGCCGGGAAACCGGCGATGCAGAACTGCTCAAATTCGGGGAACCCTGTAACATGGCGATCCCGAGCCAAGCCCGGCCCGAAACGGCCGGGAAGGTGTAGAGACTAGACGGGCAGCACCTAACATCCCGGAACCGTCCGGGACATGGTGAAGGGATAGTCCAGACCCCAAACCCTGCGGCAAGAAAGCAGGGGCGGCGAAAGCCGTAGCTGGGTCAGAAAATCCGTTGGACCGCAAGGTCCGTGAGGGTTCAAGTCCCTCCGCCCGCACCATACACCAAGTGTTCGTTTAGACGGGTCAAAGCCGTCCTTTCTTGGGGACTGTCGTTTCCACGTCTTGGGGGGCTATTGGGGGTTGCGTCGCGCCGACGCTTCGTTCATACTGATGGTGAAGGTGCGGACGGTCGAAAGAGTGTTCCGTGCATCCCGAACCTCGTCACAGAGGGAGAAATACCATGTCCCCTATTGCACACCGCACGATGCCGTTTAGCCTGCTGGCCGCCGCTTAATTCAAGTCGGCAGCTCGCCGGGCTTTCGCTCATCGTCTCCAACAAAACCAATGGATAGTCCTCCGCGCACTTTGTGTGCCTGGCGGGCTGGTGTGTGTGGAAATAGGGGAAATATTTTGAGAAAGCATAATGGTGGGCGAAAAGGCTCACAGTCTACTGACCCAGAATTCACTGAAGCTCTGTACGAGGACAAGTCAAGCCACTCGTCTTCCGACCGTCAAGCCGAAAGGAAAACACAGCAGTTCTGTCGGCAGGTACAGCGGGCGCTGAATCTCGCGCTCGCGGACCGGAATGTTGGCGATGGCATAGATGATCTTTTCGTCGAGGAGGTTGTTCCGGCCCCGGACTGCGGGCACCTCCTCGTGCATGTGGTTATCCCGGCAGGGCTGTCTGTTGTCGATGCGATGGCTGCACTTGGACGCGGGGCTCCGGGACTCCGCTCGGAGGTGGCCTCAGCAATTAGTCGGAAGCGGGCGCCGGAGTTGTGCTTTATTCCGGCTTATCAGGATGGGGGTTGCGATGAGTGAAACGTCAATGCCCGCAATTCGGACGTGGCTCGCGGCACCAATGGGGCACGAGGTTTCGGAGGCGCTAGAGCGCCTCCGGCGCGCCCCAGATGTACAACAGATCGCTGTAATGCCCGATGTGCACTTGGCTGCCGATGTTTGCATTGGAGTCGTTGTTGCCACGTCGCACCTCATCTATCCACAGGCAGTGGGAGGCGACATCGGGTGTGGCATGCTCGCCGTTGCCCTCGGTGTTGACGCAACTACCTTGCATGCACCCAAGGTCGCCGGCCAGGTCCTGGCGGAACTTGGCCATGCTGTGCCTGCCCGCAGGCGAAATCGACGCCTAGTCATTCCTCAGCCGGAGGGCGTGGCAAACGATAGACTCAGCCATCCGGTCCTGGACTCCGTCCGTCGAAAGGAGGGCGAGACGGAGTTCGCAACACTTGGAAGCGGGAATCATTTCGTGGAAATTCAGGCGGACGAGGACGCCCGACTTTGGCTCATGGTGCATAGTGGTTCGAGGGCTCTAGGGCAAGCCATCCGAGATCATCATTTGTCGCGTGCGCAAAGCGTAGACAACCGACTTCGCGCTCTTGATGCAAAATCCGACGCGGGTCTGGACTATCTTCACGACGCGTCATGTGCCCGACGTTTCGCGGATGCATCGCGGAGAGCAATCGCCGGAGAAGTTGGCCGCTTGTTAAGCAGTAAGCTCGGAGCGCGTGTCGATTGGGACACCGTCATAACCACTGACCACAATCACGTGTCGTTCGAACAGCACGGCGGGAGCGATCTCTGGGTTCATCGAAAGGGAGCGATGTCGGCTCGGCTCGGCGAGAGTGGAGTCCTTCCAGGGTCAATGGGGAGTCTGAGCTTCCACGTGGAGGGGCGGGGCTGCGAAGAGGCGTTGTGTTCGAGCGCCCACGGCGCGGGCCGGGTGCTGAGCCGGACGGCAGCTCGACGGCAAGTGACCGAGCGGGCCCTCCGCCAGCAGATGGAGGGAATTTGGTACGACTCCCGCAAGACGGATGGCCTCCGTGATGAGGCACCATCCGCTTACAAAGACATACGCGCGGTGTTGAGGGCTCAGAAAGACATGGTGAAGGTCACCCGTACCCTTAGGCCGGTGCTCAACTACAAAGGCCTGTGAGCGTGGACCGAGGGTTGTCACTGCACAAGTCTTTATAGTCGACAAAGCATGCTATCGTCTCGCGTCCGCTGCAGGCCTCACTTTGCCGAAATCCCCAAGCCGGAAACTGCCCGGATAGAGGCGGATGGGGTGAGAGGTGTTTGAAGCGTCGAAACTTTCACAGTTACTTACACAGTTTCACATTCTGAAAACTTCAAGCCTTTATTATTCAATGTTATACGAGCACACAGAAATGACTTAAAATCCTTTTCCTGGCAACGGGAGTGTGGGTTCAAGTCCCACCCCGGGCACCATTTTCGGTGGCGTGCGCGTAAAATCAAGGGAGGTCCGGGCCTTGACGAACACTAAGCTATTTGCGGTGATTCGGACTCGAGGCGACTCCTGGCGAGATTCAGTTCCGCTGGAAAATCAACAAGAGTGGGATGAGCACGCCGTGTTCATGAATGCGCTCAAGAGAGAGGGGTTCATCGTTCTCGGCGGTCCGTTAGAAGGGACACGCGAGGTTCTTTTGATCGTACGCGCAAATAGCCCGGATGGGATTAGCGATCGCTTTCGTGATGATCCGTGGACCAGCCAGGATCTACTACTGATAAGCCGAATTGCTCCATGGCCGATCCGACTCGGATCGCTTCCATAGCTATGGCTACCATGGCACATGGCGGCGCGTGGCTGCGAGCCGCCAGCGGTTTCGGACTCTGGTTTTTCACGTTTACGCTGGTGGTTATTTTTCCGTTCATCGATAACGGGCTCTACTTTCGCCTCCGGTCCACACTGCAGATCTATGCGTGGAATATCGTGGCGGAATGGTCACTGGTGGCGGGCTGCGCGTGGGTGATCCACAAAAACGGACTGACTCTGGCAGACTTTGGAGAGCGGCTCGGAAACCCTTTACGCACGCTTATCATAGCGGGCCTGGCGCTGGTCACCATCGCGGTACTGACGATTGCCAGCAGAATGCAGACGCGCAAGGTGAGTCCGGACGAGATGAAGAAAGCAACCGCCAACGTGCGGAAGCTTCTTCCTGCGACGGGAACTGAGCGGGCCGTCTTCGTCGCCGTAGCGCTGACCGCGGGCTTGTGCGAGGAACTCCTCTATCGCGGTTGGCTGGTGAACGTAATCGCCGCTGCAACCGGCTCGCTGTTTGTCGCTCTGTTCGTCTCGTCGATTATATTTGGCTTGGCCCACTTTTATCAGGGTCCCAACGGAATACTCGGCGCGGGCGTGCTTGGCATCGTATTCGGCACGCTATTCATCGCGTCCGGCAGCCTGTTCCCCGTTCAAGCGCTGCACGCATTGATAGACCTCAATAACGGCCTCGCTCTAGGAAAAATATCCAGCCAGCCGGACGGAAACTACGCAGTGGGCGGCTGAGCGCGCTCCCGCTGGTCAACGAGCTGAAGAAAAGAGGCGGCTTCGGGGTACCCCGGGCGAAGCTTCAGCGCTTGATTGAAATCCGCTCTAGCGCGCACCAGATCGGGCTTATAGAGCAAATGATAGACGCCCACGAACAAATGCGCCTGCGGGTCGAGCGGCCGCGCCCGTACGATACGCTCAGCGACTTCGGTGGCTTCGTCGTACATTTCGAGCTGGTGATATTCCGCGGCGAGAAAATCCAGCCGCGAGTCGTCGCTCGGGTCGGCGGCGATCTCCTCTTTCAGAATCTCGATGTACCAATGGTTCTTTCTTCGCCGAGCCTCCCGGTCTGAAGAGAAACTGTGATCGACGCGGATGTCGGTTTTAATTAGGCGCCCGCCTCCGGAAAGAATCGCAGCATCGATGATTTCGTGGACACGGCCGCGGTATCGATAGTTGGGCCGGTTCGGAAAGAGCCGGACGACATAATCCGTGAACGGGCTTTGCGAATCCGACGCGTGATTGTGGCGCTCCAGAAAATATCCCGCGTTTTCGCCGCCGGCGATGAGCTTTTCGATCTTAGGCGTGCCGTCATGCTCCAGAACCTCGTCCGCGTCCAGCATCAGGATCCACCGGCCATGGGCGCGATCGAGGGCGGCATTGCGAGCGGCCGCGAAATCGATCGTTGTGAAGTCGAAAGGGATTACCTTCGCTCCGTACTGGGCTGCAATGCAAGGCGTTTGATCAGTCGAGCCGGTGTCGACAATAATGAAATCGCTGGTGAGATCACGCACAGAATCGAGACATCGTGCAAGGTTGCGCTCTTCGTTCTTCACCATCATGCAGAGACTGATCGCGTCCCGCAAACGCGGCATATCTGTTCCGATCATAAAGCAATCCACCAGCGGCGTGGCCGTAAGCTAAAGAAGTGGGTAACGCGAACCAACTTGTCCGTTTGTTTTGGCAGCCCGCGGCATCCATGAGCGCTATCCTCGACCAAGGAAGCCCGTTGTTTGCCAGCTGTGCAGTGATTATCGTTTCGCTCTTGTTGGAATTCCGCTTACGGGGCTCTTTGTCATTGTCTTTGGCTTTTCTTCCGCTGCTGGCGCTCGCGCTGGTTTACGTTCCCTCGACACTGCTGTTCGCGAATCTATTCGCGCGACTGGGCGGCCTGAGTGTAGTCTTCCAGCGCGACTATTCTCCGCTGTTGACCTGTGCCGCCATGGCGTGGGCGGGTGTCAACATTCCGATCGTTGCCGCTGCGTGGATTTTACCCCCTCTTTTTGTGGAGGCCATCGCGATTCCCGCGTACCTGTATTTTCTAGTGCTGATGTTCTTCGCCGTGCGCACCGTTCTCGGCACCGAGAATCGCGCCGCAGCCGGCGCGGTCGGCGTTTCATGGCTTCCCCTGCTGGCCGCGCCGTTCCTAGGAGCCCCACTGGCTTTTCTGCTAAGGTGGCTCACCTCGCCATTTCTGCTTCTTTTTGTCTTTTACTATCTGCGGGCGGAGTTCGCAAACCTGGGCTCGGGGATGCGGAGCAGGCAGCAGCTGCGCAGGATGCTGGAAGCGGCGACGATCAATCCACACGATGGTGACGCGCAGTATCAACTGGGGCTCATTTATCAGCAGAGGCTTCAATACACGGAAGCGATTCGGCGTTTCAAGAATGCGGTGGCGATAGATCCATCGGAAACCGATGCTCACTTTCAATTGGGGCGAATCGCTCTGAAGCAGGGCCGCCTGCATGAGGCGCTGGCGCATTTTCAGACGGTGTTCAATCAGGACGAGAAGCACCACTCCAGCGAGATTCTGCGAGAGCTGGGAGCATTGTATGTCAGCGCCCGGCAGTACCGGGATGCCGAGCAGCAGCTCAAGACCTACGTCGTGCAGCGGCCCTACGATCCGGAAGGCCTCTATTACTATGGATTCGCACTGGAGCAAACCGGCGACCTATCCGGGGCGCGCGAGATGTACGAGCGAGCGATTGAGTCCGCCCGCACGGCGCCGTCCTTTCGCAGGCGTTACACCGCCCAATGGAGCCGCCGGGCCCAGAAGCAGGCGCGTAAGCTTCCCCGGAAATAGTTCCTCATTCAGCGAATGTTCAAAGACACCGAGGATAAGAGAGTGCTGGCCCCATTCCACAGAATCTGCACGCCGATGCAGACCAATAGAAAAGAAGACAGGCGCATGATCACACTCATCGCCGTCGTTCCCAGGATTTGCGCCAGCCGCTCCGCGAATCCGTAGCACAGGAAAATGGTGATCGCGATGATCGCCGACCCTATGATCGCCGCCAGGACGGGCAGTAGATTGAATCTGGAAGTATGTGGGGCATTCGCGCCCAGCGTTATGGCGATGGAAATTGAACCAGGACCCACCGTCAGCGGCAAGGTCAAAGGATAGAACGCCTGGCTGAATTCGTCTTGCGGTTGAACGTGACGGTGCATCTCATTGCGTTCCTGTTCGTCCCGCTGCTTCAACATGGCCCAACCCGTTGAGATCACCATTAATCCCCCTCCGACTTGCACGACTGGTATCGAAATCCCAAAAAACGCCAGGATGTGTGTCCCAATCAGGTACGACCCGACCAGCAGGAAGAAGCTGTTGATCGCGATGCGCCAAGAAAGCGCTCTGCGCCCGGAAGTGTCATATTCCCTCGTCAACGATAGAAAAATAGGGCTTCCCCCCAATGGATTCACGATGGGGAACAGCGCACTGACGATCAGAAAAATGTTCTTGAGCGTTTCAATCACGATGTTTGCCGGAAGCGGTCAATTCAAGTTGACGTATTCAGCGACGGCCCGTCAAGGCCCATAGTGGACCCCGACGAAGCTCAACAGAATTGGGATAGAATCACACAAGTTGCTTAAAGGAGCAGAAAAGATGCGCGAAACGTTCTTCAAATCTCTGGTTTTGGTGCTTCTTACGGCGGGTGTACAGTCTACCTTTGCCCAATTGTCACCGACGGCCGCCTGGGCGACGCATGCCCAGAATGAGTACCAGGTATTCGCGAACCTCACTTATCTGGTCGCCAGCAACTATGAGGCGAAGCTGGACATTTACAAACGAAGGGACACCACGGGCCCTCAACCCACGCTGATCTTTATTCATGGCGGGGGCTGGGTGCAAGGCTCCAAAGAACAATCCCTGATGTCTCTTGTGCCGTGGTTTGAGATGGGCTGGAACGTCGTGAATGTGGAGTATAGGTTGGGACGCGTGGCATTGGCACCGGCCGCGGTCGAAGACTGCCTCTGTGCTTTGCGGTTTGTGGCGGCGCAAGCGAAGACGTACGACGTGGATACGAACCGTCTGGTACTGAGCGGCGAATCCGCCGGCGGACATCTGGCGCTCACGACCGGGATGATTCCGGAGAGCGCAGGTTTGGACCGGCAGTGCCCAGGAGCGCCTTTGCCGAAAGTGGCCGCTATTGTCGACTGGTACGGAATCACCGACGTCGTCGATCTGTTGGACGGTCCCAACCGCAAGGCGTACGCTGTGCAGTGGCTGGCCAGCCTGCCTAACCGCGAGGAGATCGCCCGTCGAGTTTCGCCGCTCACTTACGTGCGGCCTGGCCTTCCGCCGGTTCTCGCCATTCAGGGCGATGCCGATCCGACGGTTCCCTACCAACACTCCGTCCGTTTGACCGAAGCGCTGTCGAAGGTGGATGTCCCAAACCAGTTGCTGACGATCCCAGGCGGCAAGCACGGCGGGTTCAGCCGGGAGGAACGGACCAGAATCTACGAGACGATACGCGAGTTCCTGGCGAAGAATGGGCTCGGCGGCGCTTAGCGGCCAGGCGCACTATCGCGCGTATAAAGCTCGGTTACCTACAGCTTGCTCTACTGATTCGTCGGTCGCGATTATGGGCGGGGAAGCATTTTCTGATTGAGCCTGAAGGCGGGAGCGAAGCGATCCGCCGCCAGGGCCCCCTTTTTTGAATTGGTTTTGAGAGTTTTGAAACGTCACAGGCCGCCGAGGCGGTGGGGGAATGTGTAAATCGCGCAGCGATGGTTTTGGCTAGATGACTTGATAAGCGTCGAAGGTGCTATTTCTTGCCAGAAGCGTCTTCTGCCTCGGCTTTGCGCGCGCCCTCGAGAATATCTTCGATGGCGTAGTTACCCTCATGGCAGGCGTATTCGTAAATGGGTCCCGGCGCAGCCGCAAACGGCAATTCGACGGTCCACGGTTTGGTCCACGTGGAGGGATCTTCCACGGTGGCTTTGTAGACGATATTGTTCGCGTCTACCCGGGTGAAGCGCTCCGTTACTTTCAAGTCTTTGGAAGAGCCGCGAAAACGCGTCTGGTCAGTGAAATTCGTAGTTTCGACCACCAGCGTGTCGCCTTCCCAATGGCCGACGGAATCGCCAAGCCACTGGCGAACGTTCTCCGGAGCGTGCTGCGCGTTCATGCGGATGATGCGCACGTCATGGATCTCTTCCGCCAGGATCATAATCGTGTCGGGCGTCTGCACGATCTGATAGTTATTGTTGTATAGCGTCGGCAGCATCGGCGGGCCGGCCATAGAAACATAGATACAGCGCTCCGAAAGTCCCCGGTCCTTCACGTTGCCGGCAGAACGGGATCTGGCCGCCGCTGCCCGGTTCCGTTCACGGGCTTGTTGGATGAGGGGCGGTATTTTGCCATCCGGCGGATCGATCACCATCGAGGTTCGCTTTACGCCGTCCACGCGCGCCAGCCCCGAACCCATGTCGTAAAAGAGAACGTTGTATGCGCCGGTGCCCTCCGACCCCTTGGTTTTATGGAGCGGGCCTTCCGAGGTTCCATCCAGGTCCTGCCACGCCTGGTGTTCTTTCTGCTCCCAGACCTTCGCGTCGGCATCCGTCAACGTCGCCTTTCCCGCGAACTCAGCCGGACGTTCCAGGGGCGTCCGCGTCGAGTTGTTCCATATACCCTGAAGATCGGAGTGGCCGTCCGCTGTCCGCAGCATCTTCCATGGCGCCTTATTCTGCGCGGAGAGCGCAGTTGCTGTAAAGACGGCGAGCGCGCCTAATCTCGTCAGATTTCGGAAGGTCATACGTTGCCCTCAGATTGAGAATACCGCTATTTTTGGAGCGCGAGTCACTCGCCGGGCTTGAGCCCAGGGCGTTCGACGATCTCGATTTTCGCGCCGGCTGGCCCGGCCACATAGGCAAAGTTGATGGTGGGACCGTGCGGGAGCGGCAGCGGACGCGGCTCAGTCAAAATGGTCACGCCTTTGCCGCGAAGGTCGTCGATGGTCTTTGCCAGCGGACCCATGGAGCGCCAACCAATGTGGTCGATGGCGTGGCCTTCACTTGGCTCCGCGTCACCCTTCTGCACCAGGATCCACATGTCGCTAAATCCAGGAGCGCTGTACTTGATGGCGTCGATCCGTCCTTTGAGCTTGGTACGTTCCCCGCCGAACTTGGCCAGCAGCCAGTTGAAATTGTCATCGGGATTAGGTCCGCGCATATGGATGTGATGGAGGCCGAGCAGATCGGGATCTTGCACCACTTCGATGCGCGTGCCCCAGGGGTCCTCCACGAACGCCAGCTTGAAGAGCCCGGGCACATCACGCATTGGCGTGGCGATCTTGATGCCGGAGGCTTCGAATTCCTTCATCTTCGCATCGAGGTCCGCGAATGAGAAGCCGATGTGATCGATGGCGCTCCCGGCGCTGGGCTTTGCATCCGCTTTCTTGAGAAAGAGGAGTCGGGTGCTGCCGAACATTATCCGGTCCGGAGCCTCGGTGATTCGCCGACCGCCGAAGTTCTTTTCGTACCAATTGGCGGCCGCCGCCTGATCGGGAACGTTCAAATGGATATGGTCGTAGGGAAACGCCTGCGCCGCAGCGGAGCCGGCGAAAGCCCCCAGGGCAAAGTACAGGAAAGCAGCCGAAAGCGTGACGCGTCGCATCAATAAACTCCTTTTCAAAATCGGTTCGCGGTGCTGGACCGAGTCCCAGTATACTAATGGAGCGGTACATCCGCACCTGGAGGTTCCGATGAAATTCGCCCTGTTGCCGGCAGTTCTTTGTGGCCTTGGTCTGGCGCCGTCTGGATTTGGCGACGATGGAAACCGCCTTTTGCGCATCGACCATTACGTCCAGGTTCGCTCCAAGGTGCCCGCGATTTCCGAACAGTTGACCCAGATCTATTTCCGCGAGGTGGTGGAAGCGGGAACGGCGTTACGAGGCGGACTGGCGGCGGATCGCGTGGCGCTCTTCATCCACGGCGCGGGAACGCCCGGCGAAGTTTCGTTCGACGTCCCTTACCAAGACTACAGTTGGATGGCGTATCTGGCACACGCGGGCTTCGACGTTTTCGCAATGGACATGACGGGGTACGGGCGTTCGACGCGTCCGGCGGCCATGAACGACCCTTGCAATCTCGCGCCCGCGCAACAAGCGGGATTTGTGCCGGTGTTGATTTCCGCGCCATGTTCGGCAAGCTACCCGCACCAGATGACCACTCTCGCCTCGGACTGGCACGACATCGATGCCGTGGTCGACCAGATTCGCGTCATGCGGCATGTTGGAAAGGTGAGCCTGCTGGCCTGGTCCCTGGGTGGGCCGCGATCGGCAGGATACGCAGCGCAGCATGCGGACAAGGTCGCGAAACTGGTTTTGCTGGCGCCCGCCTATAATCGGGCGGCGAAAGAGGAGCCGCCGGCGCAAGTGCCGGCTGACGGCGCGGCCATGACCTCGCAGTCCCGAGCCGAATTTATCGCCAATTGGGATCGCCAAATCGGATGCGCCGATCAATATGATACTGGCGCGCGCGATTCAGTATGGTCGGAGATGATGCTGTCCGATCCGGTGGGAGCCACTTGGGGAACCGGAGTGCGGCGCGCGCCGCAGGTGACATCCTGGGGATGGACGACGGCGGTGGTCAAGAATACCCAGATTCCAACGCTCATGGTCACCGGCGCCCATGACAAGCAGGTCAACCCGGACCGAGTGCGGGAGCTCTACACCGATTTGGGCTCGCCGCAGAAGATCTTCATCGATCTCGCCTGTTCGTCGCACAATGCTATGTGGGAGAAGAATCATCTGCTGCTCTTCAGAGCGTCGCTGGAGTGGCTCACGCAAGGTTCCGTGCAAGGGAAGCAAGAAGGAATGCTGCGCTTAGGTTATTGAACGGCGCGCGGGGAGCGCACTTTAGCGTCGAACGGCGTCGGCTGCTACGTAGCGCCCCTTCGGGTAATCGGTGACTACTGCCACCACTTTTCCGCGCAGCAGGACCTTCGCGATCCATTGAGGCGCTCCTTGACCGGGCGGGTATTGGATGTCAGGGTCCATTTTTTCATCATGCCCCACGGCCGGGCGCACTTTCACCAGTCGTTCGAAACCTGTTGTCGCCCAGCTTGCCTTCGCGTCCGCCTTGAGCTTATCGATATTCAATCCAGCTGGGGTTCGATGCCGGTGTGTCGCCACATTCGAATAAGCGGCGAGATCGAACTGCTGTAAGCCCGGCAACTCGGTGAGCACGACCACGGCAATGCCGCCGGCGAAGCGTCCAGCGCGGAAACCGAGGATCTTCTCGATTTCAGCGAGCGTTCGGCCAGCAATGAATTTCTCTTTCGTGATGCAGCCGGAAACTGAAACGATGTCGCCGACGTTCATATAGGGATCATCCCAAATCGGGGCACGATACCTGGCTTATCGCTCGGCGGTCGCTCCGGGCTTCACTGTAACTTTCACCTGAGCGCTCGACCAGCAACACTGGAAGCCACCGCCGCCCGCTCCAGATAAGTCATTGGCCGTGATCTCCAGCACGTAATCTCCGGGTTCGCTGAAAGTCGCGGTAGTTGCCGCCTTCCCAGTGTAAGCAGTGTTTGGCGGCGCCTTGAATTCCAGCTTCTCCGCCTTCGGCTTTTCATTTGCGAACTTCACGTCGCCCGGTCCGCGGAACTTGTTCCAGGTCACCATGACCGCCGGAATACTTTTGACGAAGGCCTGCAGCATGGGTGGAACATTGGCGTCATCAGCAACCCACACCGCCAGCGGGAGCGGATCCTGGATCGCCGTCGTCAGCGATTTGCTGATCCCACGCGGAGGGCCCTGCAAGAACGGACCGCTCTCCTCGAAGCCGACGAACGGCGGGGTGTTCTTGGTTGCGTCAATAAAAGGCGAGATGACCCACAGCAGATTGAGGCTGAACGGCACCGCCGTGGTCTTACCGTTGGAGACGATGGTCCAGGTGAGTTTGTTGTCGGGGCCAAAATCCTTGGGCACCGTAATGCTGAACACGCCCCACTGTCTGCCAGGCACGAAGTGGGTGGGTTGGCCCCGATCGGGACCGCCCGGATCAATGCGGTTGTTCGGCCCGATCGGAATGTCCAGAGCTTCCTTTTGATTTCGATTGTAATAGCCAATCAAAATCACATTGCCGCCGCCGTTCGGGTCCGGATACCAGCCTTCGAATGCGGCAGTGATGGCTTGCCCGGCGGTATGCGGAGGCTCCATCGATACTTGCGGCGTCCCCTGCGCGAGCGCCGTGCCAGCGAACAGAATCGCGCTTATCAAACCTCGAAGCATTGATCCATGCGCGTGCATGCTAATTGAGACTGAACAACGAGCGCGGCTTTTTCGGATGTTTTGCCAACCACGCGTTGTAATCCTCGTCGCTGATATAAGTGACGTTCACCCAGGCGTGCGCCATTTCATCCACCGTACGGTCGCCCCACCCGACCCACTGGTTGGGATCCGGATTGGACGCTTTGGCGGTAGTGTTGTCGTGCCAGGCGCTCACATGGATGATGGTGCCTTTGGGAAGAACCGGCGCGGCTTCCTCGGTGTAGATGTAGTTGTTCATCCAATTGAAGTTGAAATTGTTGCAGTAGCTCAGCGTCTGAACAGTGCCATCCGGCAGGATCGCTTCGAGCAGCATCGCCTTGCCTCGCAGATGCATATGCGGCTGGAAATTTTCGAGCCGGGCGGCTTGCTTCAGCACATGGTAGCCTTGCGTTTCAGCCACGGTATTCGGCGGAATGTCAAGTGGGCTGCCCGCGTTCGACGAGGCCGCGTTGAACATCGTCAAGTACGTCCGGTATTTCGGCTTTTCGCCCTTCGGATAAAGGTAAACGGCGAGTTCGACATGATCGCGAATTTCGTCGCCCACGGCGTGAAGATGGATGTCCCACCAGACCTTGGCGCCGGGCAACAGTAATTTGCCCGTGTCAGGACGATAGATGTCGTACTGCTTGCCGACCGCCCACTCCATCAGGATCCCGCCGCCGGCCAAGGCCGTCAAAGGATCGTCAGAGACGGCGCTCTGAGTTTTCGGTTCAGTCTGGATCAGGTACGCGATGGCATGATGAGTGATCCTGCGGCCACCCTTAGTTGCGGGGCGCATTTCCACCGCGCGCACCCAGCGCTCCTCGGTGATCGGAATATCGGTCATCGGGCGCCACCACTGATCCTGATTCACTGCCGGCATGGTGTAGGGTTCCGACTTGATGACCAAATCAGGCTGGCCGTATTGCTTTGCCAGTTGCCATTCATCTTCATTCGGAAACTGCTTGGGGGGAGGCATGTCTTTGGCGTTGCCCATGGGCGCGCCCGCATCCACCCAACGCGCAATCAGGGCGATTTGCTCGTCGGTCAACGACCTGTCGTTCTGAAATTGCTGGATACCGACGGTCCGGTCGAGATGCCAGGGCGGCATCTGGTGCGTGACCACCCGTTCTTTAATGGATCGAGCCCAGGGCCGCGTTTCTTCGTAGGTCACCAGGGACATCGGCGCCATGGAGTCCTTACGATGACAGGCCTCGCACTTCTCTTGAAAGATGGGGGCGATGTCTTTAGTAAATGTGACAGGTTTGCCAGCCGCATCGCCGGTTTTGGCCGGCTCGGCCGCGATCACAACTCCTGAAACCGCGAGTAGGGCGCCAACCGCGAGTTGGAATTTGCCAGGAACCAATTTGCTATAAACCATGGATCGCTCCTTCAGTTTTCGACCGAACTTTGCCTGGGCTGCGTCATCTTGGCCATCAGCTCTAAGAAAATTTCGCGCTCCCCAGGACTGAGCGCCTCGAGCATTGTGCGGCCCATCTCAAGCCGGCACTCCAGAAAAGACTCGTGCAGACGTTGACCTTTTTCAGTCAGCGCCACCTGAACGATTCGGCGATCTTCATCCACGCGAGTGCGCTCCACCAATTCCTTTTCTACGAGTCTATCGATCGTGTTGGTAGCCGTGCTGAGCGCTAAATTCAAGGCACCCGCGAGATCACGCATGATGGCAGGTCCTCGGCCCAGCACCGCGACCACCCGGATCTCCTGTTGAGAGACCTCGATATTTGAAACCATCGGCGGTCGCTTCAACATGAGCCGGCGGTACAAACTGTCAAAGTGCGAAATCAGTTCACGAAGTTGTCTCTCGATGGGTGCGGCCTTGGCCTCGGCCATTTGAACGTGCATCATAATCCTTCGAATCGGTAATATTTCGATTATGGAACTAAATGACCGACCTTGTCAACTCAAGCCAGCGCTAAAAGATAGACCGTATGAAGCTGGCACCGCCGAGTTATTCAAGACTGGAACTAAAACTGATATTCGGCCGGCGTGATTCCCTTCGCCCGCAGATACATCTCAGCCGAAGCGCGATGATGCGTGGTGTGATCCAGCATGCCCATCAGCATCTCGAGGCCGGTCATGGTCCCCTCACCGCTGGTGTAGGTCTTCGAAAGCTGATCGGGCGTCAGCTTCGATACTCGTTCAATCGCGTGGTCAAACGATTTGCCCATGAACGCGATCACGTCGGCCTTCTTCATCGAGGGCGCCTTGGGTGGATTCGCCTTTTCTCCGAAGATCGGCGAGACAAAAAAATCGAGTGCCTGCGACAGATGTACCATCTGCTCCGCAAAGCTCATCTGCGGAGGCGTCAGCTTAAAATCGTAGCTCGCATCCGGCATTTGATTGGCAACTTTCAGCGTGAAGTCTTTGGACGTCTTCAAATGCTTCAAGAAAGCCGCCTTGACGTCCATCTGCGCGAACGCCGGCAGCGCCGCCGTGGCTATGAGCGCAATAGTCAAGCGGGCAAAACATTTGGTGTTGGAGAGCATAAGAACATTATGCGCTAAGTCATCACCTGGGCACATGACCTCTAGTCCCGAGGCCTGGTCCGCAGCGAGCCTGCTATCGTGACTTCATGGAAGCGGGTACGTCGAGCAAGCGACTCTTACCGTGGCTGGTCGCCGTCGCGTTTTTTATGGAGTCGCTCGACACCACGATTTTAAACACAGCAGTGCCTACCATCGCTGAGGCGCTCAAGGTGGTACCGCTCAGCATGAAGGCGGTGCTGTCCAGCTACACTTTGAGCCTCGCGGTCTTTATTCCCATCAGCGGTTGGATGGCGGATCGATTCGGAACGCGCCGGGTGTTCGCGTCGGCGATCGGCCTCTTCACGCTGGGGTCGTTGCTCTGCGGTATATCCACCAACATCCATGAACTCGTGGCGTGCCGCGTTTTGCAAGGCTGCGGAGGGGCCATGATGGTGCCGGTGGGGCGGCTCACGATGGTGCGGACCTTTGCGAAATACGAACTAATTCGCGCCATGAGCTTCGTCGCTATTCCAGGCCTCGTTGGTCCCATGCTCGGCCCAATTGCCGGCGGCTTAATTGTTGCGTATTTTCATTGGCGGGTCATCTTTTTCGTGAACCTTCCAATAGGTCTTATTGGGTTGGTGCTGGTTTATCTACATCTACCCGACTACCACGAAAAATCCAATCCTCTCGATATTATCGGGCTCATCCTGTTTGGCGCCGGCATCGCACTGCTGTCGTACGTGCTGGAGGTATTCGGCGAACACACGTTGAGCGTGCGCGAAGTCCTCGGGCTACTGGCGATTTCTATCCTGCTGCTGGCGGCCTATGGACTGCATGCGATGAAGAACCCGTTTCCGTTGCTGGCGCTGGGGCTGTTTCGCATTCGCACCTTCCGCGCCGCCGTAAGCGGCAGCTTTTTCACCCGCCTGGGCATCGGAGGAATTCCGTTCATCCTTCCGCTGCTCTACCAGGTTGGCTTGGGTTTCACTCCCATTCAATCCGGTCTGCTCATGATGCCGCAGGCCTTTGCCGCCATGAGCCTGAAGATGACTATGCCGCGGATTTTGACCCGCTTCGGCTACCGTGCGGTCTTGATTTCCAATACCATAATCCTCGGTCTGCTGATTCTGTTTTTTGCAACTATCGGAATTGGCACGCCGATCTGGCTTATCGTGGCGCAGGCGTTCTGCTTCGGGTTTTTCAGCTCGCTGCAGTACACCAGTATGAACACGCTGGTCTATGCCGATATCACCGAGGAACAGGCCAGCAGCGCGAGTTCCATCGCCAGCACGATGCAGCAGATGTCGATCAGTTTCGGCGTCGCAACCGCGTCGCTGGCTACGGCATTCTTCATCCCCGATCGCTTTCGTTCGAGCGCACCGGAAATGATTCGCGGCATCCATCACGCGTTCTTCGTCCTGGGCGCATTAACGGTCTTGTCCACGATTGTTTTTAGCGAATTGAAAAGCACGGACGGTAACATCGTGAGCCAGCACAAGGTCCTTCAGCCCGCCGGGTGATACTTCCAAGCGATGAGTGAGCGAGACGGCAGTTTAGTACGCGGCATTGGGCTGCTCCAAGCAACCGCGGCGAACATGCTGAACATGATCGGGGTGGGGCCATTCCTTACCATCCCACTTACGATCGCGGCCATGGGCGGGCCTCAGGCGATGCTGGGTTGGATGGTCGGCGCTGGAGTGGCGGTTTGTGACGGGCTGGTTTGGGCTGAGCTTGGCGCGGCGATGCCCGGTGCGGGCGGACCGTATATTTACCTGGAGCAGGCATTCGGACCGAAAAGCTTGGGTCGGCTTATGAGCTTCTTATTTTTGTGGGAGACTGTGTTCGTCGCGCCACTCTCCACGGCTTCCGGCGCGGTTGGATTCGCGCAGTACACCAAATTTCTAGTCCCGTCTCTCGGACCGTGGCAAATGAAACTGCTGGCCGCCGGGAGCTGCCTGCTGATGACGATTTTGCTCTACCGCGACATTCGCTCGATTGGCCGGCTTGCTATCGCGATGTGGGCGGTAGTGATGGGTACAGCGGCCTGGATTCTCTTCGGCGGTCTGACTAATTTCCAGGTCAGCCGGGTCGCCGATTTTCCACTGGGCGCGTTTCATCTGTCGACCAGTTTTTTTGCCGGGCTGGGCGGCGCGACGCTGATCGCCATGTACGACTATGGCGGTTATTATAACGTCTGCCTGTTCGGCGGCGAAGTCAAGAATCCAGGCAAGACCATCCCTCGGTCGATTTTGATTTCCATCGGCGTGGTCGCAGTGCTGTATCTTTCGATGAACGTTTCGATTATCAACGTGATTCCCTGGCGCGATGCCATGAAGTCCACTGCGATTGTGTCGGATTTTATGGATCGGCTCTACGGCCGGGGCGCCGCGAACCTGGTAACAGTGCTGATTCTGTGGACGGCGATGGCTTCGGTCTTCGCGATTCTCCTGGGCTTTTCGCGTGTTCCCTATGCGGCTGCCGCCGAAGGACGGTTCTTCTCGGTCTTTGCCCGGCTGCACCCCAAAGGCAAATTCCCCTCGTTTTCGCTGGTGAGTCTCGGGCTTGCCTCAGCCGCCGCGTGTGCCCTCAGTCTCGAAGAGCTGATCAAGGCACTGACGGTTATCCAGATCCTGGTACAGTTCGTGGCGCAGTGTGTTGCCGTGGTGCTGATTCGAAGAAAACGCCCTGATATCGGGCGTCCGTTCTCGATGTGGCTCTATCCGATCCCGGCGGTCGTGGCGCTGGCGGGCTGGCTGTTTATTCTGGTCGCGAGTGGGCTCTTGTACATTTTGGCCGGACTATTGTTGATGGCGGCCGGGATTCTCGCTTATCTTTGGAGGGCGCGCCGCAGGGGCGAATGGCCGTTTGTTACGGCATGAACCGGCGCTGGAACGTCGCGCTGTTTGGCGACAGTTTTGTCGACCACGTGCTCAGCGGTTTCCGGCGTTGGCCCCAGCCTGGCGAGGAAGCCTTCGCCCAGAACTATCGTCGCGAGGGCGGGGGCGGCGCCGTCAACACGGCCTGCGGGCTAGCGCGCCTGGGACGCAAGTCTGCTCTGTTTTCCATCGCCGGCCAGGACGATGGAGACTGGCTGATTCAGAGGATTCAAGAGTTCGGCGTGGACACATCCCAGATGCTGCGCGGCGATCTTCCCACCGGACTCACGGTTTCTGTTTCCGCGCCTGAAGAACGCGCATTCTTTACCTACCGCGGCGTGAATGCGGCATTGGACACTCTTTTGACCGACCCCTCGCTGCCGGAGCGGTTAGCACAATCCCAGCATGTGCATTTCGCCTTCGCGCCTCAGCGTGAAGCAGGCATCGCCCTGTTCGAAAAGTTGCGCAGTGCGGGTTGCGCGGTCAGTTTAGACACTGGTTGGCACGAGGACTGGCTGCGCGATCCATCAAGTATCGAGGTGATCCGGCGTACCAGCGTGTTCTTTCCGAACGAGCGAGAAGCGCAAGCGATCACTGGCAGAAAGGATCCTGGTCAGATGCTGGACTTCTTCGCCCTGCACGGCGCCGGTTGTGTCGTGATTAAACTGGGAAGGATGGGCGCGGTAATGGTTCAAGCGGGAGTCAGATACGAATGCTCCGGCTTTGACGTCGAGGCAGTGGACACCACGGGTGCGGGAGACGCGTTTAATAGTGGTTTCATCCATGCCCTCTTGGATCAGCAGCCCCCGCAGCGATGCCTGGAGATCGCATGTCTCGCCGGCGCTCTCTCCACTCGTGCAGCCGGAGCGCTCCACGCCTTACCCACACGCGAAGAGTTAGAGGCGCGCTCGTGGGCAAAGTAGCGCTCATCGGCGGCGGAGGTGTTCGCTCGCCGCTGTTAATGTACGGCCTGAATGAAGCGCGCAAAGCCATCGGCGTCGACGAACTGGTGATTTACGACACCGATCTGAGCCGAGCGGTGCTGATGGCCAAGCTCGGGGAAATCGTGGTGGCGCACAACGGCGGCGACCTCCGCATCGGCATCGTGCGCGATCTCGCCAGAGCCGTGGACGGCGCGTCGTTCGTCTTGAACAGCATCCGGGTGGGCGGCATTGCAGCTCGCGCCCGTGACGAGCGGATCGCGCTGGAACATGGCTATCCCGGCCAGGAAACGACGGGTCCCGGCGGCCTGGCGATGGCGCTGCGGACGATTCCTGTAATCCTGAAGCAGGCCAAGGTCGTGGAGCAGTACAGTCCACGAGCATGGTTCATTAACTTCACGAATCCAGCCGGGCTCATCACGCAAGCGCTCACCGGCGAGACGAGCCTGCGAGTGGTCGGGATTTGCGACACGCCGTCGGAGTTGTTCCACCGAATCGCGCTGGCGCTCGACGCTCCAATCGCCGATGTCCAATGTGAATACGTCGGTCTGAATCACCTGGGCTGGGTCAAGGGCGTGCGCTTACGCGGCGAAGACGTGACTGCCCGAATTCTCGCGAGCGATGCGGTGCTCCGCAGCTTATACTCAACAAATCTTTTCGATCCATCGCTGATTCGTAATCTCGGGTTGATTCCCACCGAGTATCTTTTCTTCTATTACGCGCGCAGCCGGGCGCTCGAAAACCAGCGGACTGCACGGGCCACGCGCGGCGAAGAGATCGCGAGGATGAACGAATCGCTTTTTTCTGAGTTGACGGCCGATCTTCAGTCGCGAAAACCGATACAGGCGCTCCAGACCTACGAGACCTATCTGAAGCAGCGCTCCGGTTCCTACATGAAACTAGAGGCTAATGCCGGTTCCGCTTTTGCGGCGGCCCAGGACTCTCGGGAGAACCCGTTCGCCAGCGCCACCGGCTATCATCGCATCGCATTGGAGGTGATGGAGGCGTTGAGCAGCCCGACGCCCCGGCGAATTGTCGTGAATGTTCGAAATCAAGGAGCAATTGAAGATCTAGGGGCCAATGATGTGGTGGAAGCGCCATGTCTCGGGAGCCGCGCCGGCATTGCCCACCAACCAGCGGGCACGCTTCCGGATGCAGTCAAGGGTCTGGTGTTGGCAGTAAAAGCATATGAGCGAGCGGCCATCCAGGCAGCGCTCGAAAATTCGTCGGAACGGGCGCAAATGGCCCTGTTGCTATATCCACCGGTGGGCGAATGGGAGCCGGCTGGGGAAATGCTTAAAGCGCTGATTGAAAGCGATCCCGAACACTTGGGGTACTTGCGGAAGCCGGTCGTGGTTAGCTGAGATGCCTTCGCTACCTGGCCGGGTTCTTTGGCAGGCTCACCATATTCGCGAAAATGCGATACGCGCCCGGCACGCCTTCCGGCAACTGGCGATAAAAAGCATAGGCGTTGTAGATGTAAATCCCTTTCCCGTACTTCGCGTATAGTAGGCCGCCTTTCTGCGGCGCCTGGTCCGGATCGTGGGTCGACAGCAGCGCCTCATAATGAGAATCCCAGGACTGCATCCATTTCGAGCCTCGTTCTTCCGCCCATCCACGAAAATCATTCTCAGTGATCTTGTTGGGCCAGTTGAAAATCGGATTCGCCGGCGCGAGTATGTCGACTTTCGAGGCCTCGTCCGTCACCTCTTCGGGATTGTTGCCCATCACGTAAGGATATGGGCCGTAATTGTGGTCATATTCAGGCGTGTTGTATTCAACGATAACCACGCCACCGTTTCTGGCGTAGTCTAACAACCGATTATTGTAAGTTTGTAAGTCATCGCGTACTGCGTAAGTACGAACACCGAGAATGATCAAATCAAACTTACTCAAATCTCCGCCGGCGAGGTCCGCCGCAGTCAGGAAACCTACTTTGATCCCTAAGTGCTCGAGCGAGGCTGGAACATCGTCGCCGCTGCCGATGATGTAGCCAATTTTCAGTCCCGGGGCAACCTTCACGTCTACCCCCGTTGTCCGATAAGTGGAAGAAGTGTAGAGGAAATAGGGCCGGAGGCCGTTGTAGCCAGTCACCTGGTAACCCTCCCGATAAATCTTCCCCGAGTAAGTCGCCACCGCGGTAATCTCGTATGATTTTTCGGCTAGATTGGCGGGCGTAACTTGAAACGCGATGGAATGATCTTCGCCTTCCTGCGCCGCCGAGAATTCGACCGACCCCGGCGTCGATCGCCAGCCTGCCGGCAACTCCAGTTTCAAAGCGCCCTTGGCTGGCCCTTTCACATTGCTGTGGACGACTGCGGTCACCGGGAAAGATTTCGAATCGAGAGGAACAATCCCTGCGCGCGGAGAGATTGCAACTGAGATGGCCGGGCCCACCACCAGCGGCTCCAGTACCTGCCCTGAGCCGGTCACGCGCTTTACCGTTTGCACCACCTGGTCGATTTCGATTGGAACCCCGTTGTACGTCATCTCTACCGACGCCGCGAGCGGATACGGCGAGCGGGGCAAATTCAAATACCGTTCGTCGAGAATGTCGTAATAGGGTTGCTCGATATTGGGACGGGAGTAGTAAGGCCGGGTGTAACCAGCGTCGGCGGCCACCGTCGCGCGAAATGTAGCGGTCGTCAATTGAGTGGGTGCAAGGTCGCCACCAGCCGGCTTTGAATCGGAGATCGACCACCACTTAGCTTCGGCCGGTTTGAGCGACACGCGATACAGAGATACCGGCACCGAACTCTGGTTGACAATCTGGACCTTCACACCGAATGTTTGACCAGGAATCGCGATGCGGAACGTATCCGGGTCGCCGGCGATCATTGCCACCCTGGAATCCGGTTCAGTCGCGGGGGCGACCGTAGCGCGCACCGCGATTCCGAGGGCTTCGGCAAGAGCATCATTGAATTGGGCACGCTTGATATTCAACTCGTGCGTAATGTCGTATTTGGCGTCTTCAGATAGATCACTTCGTGACACTCGGTCCAGCAAAGCGATGGTGCCCTTCAGGCCGTTGGCGAGGAACGGTGCGACCTTGTCCGGCTGTGCGGCAGTGAACTGATCTAGAGCCTTCTCCACGTCGGCATTGATCTGCTTCAGACCGTCCACCAGGAACGCCGTGTCCCCCTGTTTCGCCAAGCTCGCGATTCCAGGCAGTGACGTGTCAATGCCCTCGAAAAACGACTGCTCCTTGTCGGTGGCCGCTACACGGGAATCGAACCGATGGTAGGCACTCGACATAGGGCCGGCTGACGGAATACCGGTTCCACCATTCTGCGATTTCTGATGTCCCAGCCCTTCGCGCGACACCTGCAAGTAATTCAGGCCAAGCGACGGATCGTAAATCCCCTCCGGAATTTCGAGATTCGCCGCCAGCGGGCTCGTATTACCTCGCCGCGGAAATGGTACGCGCGCATAGTCCTTCAACGGAGTCCAGGGTTTCAAACCAGCCTTGATCTGCTCCGGAAACACGGTGGGATCACCCGCCAGCCGATAAACTTCCTTAGCCATCAACCCAGCGGTCTGATGATTGCCGTGACCGTCCGACGGTCCACCCACGAAAACGGAAGTGATAACCAATGGCCGGACCATCCGCACCACACGCACTACGTCATACAACACGCGGTCGCGAGTCCATTTCGACAAAGACTCGTCCCTGGTCTTCGAGAAGCCGTAGTCGACTACGCGCGTCCAATATTGATCGACCCCGTAATATCGGTCGGCGGCAAGAAGCTCCTCGGTTCGTACCAGCCCGAGCGCGTCGAAATAATCGGACGACATGACGTTCGCGCCGCCTTCCCCCCGATTCAGCGTCAACAATGCGACCCGGGCGCCCTGCCCGCGGGACTCATAAGTGAGCATGCCGCCGTCTTCGTCATCCGGATGCGCGGTGATCATGATGAGGCTGGCGCGAGTATGTAACTTCTTGAGGCTCTGCCAGACAGCCGGGGCGCCGCCGTTCGCTGGTAACTCAATGGCAACATCCGAGGCAGTAATCGACGTTTGATACGGCGCCTGCGCGATCACGGGCAGACATACCAGGGCGATAAGCGCGACCTTCATGAAGTTCACCACAAAGATGTTACCGCGAATTGGATGGAACAATCGGGGTATAATTTCAACTGATTAGGAGTGACATATGAACCGCCGTTCGTTCCTTGCAGCTACGCTGGGCGCCGCCGCAGTCTCTGTTCGCGCTTCTACGCGACACATCGATCGTTCCCGCGTTAGCGCCATCACCGACGAGGTCTCGCGGTCTCCCGCAGAGTCGATTGAGTTCGCTCACGAATTTGGATTGCAGTGCCTTTCGTTGCGCGACATCCCGGCACCACTCGGAGCCGAGAAGATCCCGTATTACTCGCTGGCGCAGGACGCAATGCAGCAAGCGGCGAGCGATTTTAAAGCGGCCGGAATCCGGATCGCGTTTCTGGACACACCGCTTCTGAAGTTCAGCCTGCCGGGCACCGAACCAAAGCTAAGCAAGCCGGAAACTTCCGCTGCGCGCGAGAAGCGACTGGCGCGGGACCAGGCACTCTTTGACGGCCGCCTGGATGACCTTCGCCTGGGTATTCGAGCCAGCCACACCTTCGATTGTCCGTTGGTGCGCATTTTCACATTTACCCGCGTGGCCGAGCCGGAGTCGACCTTTCCGCGCCTCGCCGACATCATCGGTGAGATGGCTGCGATAGCCGACAAGGAAGGCATTAAGCTGCTGATTGAGAATGAGACCACGCAGAACGCCGGCACCGCGGCGGAAACAGCCAAGCTTCTAAAACTGCTCCCCGCCAACGTGGGAATCAATTGGGATACGCTCAACGCAGTGCCGCTCGGCGAGAAGACGTATCCGGATGGCTACGAGTCGCTACCCAAGGACCGCATCTGGAATGTGCACGTCAAGGGCAAGAGCTTGCTCGATTATCCGGATCACCTGGACTGGCCCACGATTCTTAGTGCTCTCGAGCGGGACGGGTTTCCAGGAAGCTTGGAATTAGAGACCCATATTTTCGGCGAGCAGCAGATTGCGGCGTCCCACGCATCGATGAAGGAGATTGTCCGGCTTCTGGATGCAAGGAACAGCGCGTAATCAAGCGCGCATGGGCGGTTCCTGGGGCGAAGTGCCATCGGGATCGTTCAACACTGCACCCTCGGGAGCTTTTACATGACCGCGCAGCAGCGGGTCGTCCGTTCGTTTCATCCAGGCTCCGAGGCGGCCTCGCATCTGAGTAAGAGCCTGGGTGCACGTTGGATCAGCCGCCAGGTTGCGCGTCTCGTTCGGATCGAAGATTACGTCGAATAGCTGCTCGCGCGGGACGAGCTGATTTTTCCAGCCACTCTTCAACCATAACTCCTTACTCGGACTGTCATCGCAGTTCGGCAGAACCGGATGCTCGCGGTCGCCAAAGCGGCGAATATAGTTCCACCGCCTAGTACGAACTGCGCGCTTTGGCTCGTAAGCAGCGTGAAAATTCACTTCCGCGAAGAGTTCGTCGTGCAACTCCTGAACCTGGCCGCGGATCAGCGGCAGCAGAGACGTGCCCTGCAACCAGGCTGGAGGCTCGATATTGAGCAGCGCGCAAATGGTCGGATAAAGATCCAGATGAGAGACCATAGCATTGGAAACCTTGCCTCCCCGGAATTCGCCGGGGCCTCGCATGATGAGAGCGACGCCTGTGCCGTGAACCGTAAGGTTACATTTCATGGCCGGGAATGGGACGCCGTGGTCGTTGGTCCCAATCACTAGCGTGGTGCCCGCTAATCCGGCCGATTCCAGCGCATTCAGAATATCGCCGATCCCCTGATCCAGCACGCGAGCACTGGCTTTGAACGCCGCCATGTCCCGCCTTGTCGCCGGAGCATCCGGAACGGGTATGGGAGGCGTGCAGAAACGTTCATCCTCCTGAGGACCGGGCTCGTGGAATTCGCGATGGGTTTCGAAGAACCCGATATCCAGAAAGAACGGCTGCTTGGGCGATTGCTTCAGGAACCGTGCTGCTGCCGGAGCAACTTGGGCGACATGCACTCCCGAGGTCTCGACGATTTCGTCATATCCAATGACCGCGGGATCCTTGGCTATGTGCTGGACGCCTATGAGAGTGGAGCGATATCCATGCGGCCGCAGCGTGTGCAGGATGTGCTGCCTGTAATCATTCAGTGAAAAGCCGCGGTGCGCCAGTCCCAGCATTCCGTTGTTGTGTGGACAGTGGCCTGTGAGAAGGCTGGCGCGGCTGGGAGAGCAGGTCGGCGCGGCGTTGAATGCATTCCGAAATAAGATTCCTTCACCGGCGAGTTTCCGCAGGTTGGGCGTTGGTACATCGAACCCGTAGGGCTCAATGTACCGTCCAGTATCGTGCGAATGGATGTAAAGAATATTGGGCTGGCCGGCTTCGCTCGCCGCCTGGCCGCGATTCGCGATCAAAGCCGTGCCCGCTACTGACTTGATCCAATCGCGTCGAGAATTACCGGGCATTTCTCAAAACTGGCCGTGCAATGTCAACGCGTTAGAAAACCATCTTTAGCGCCAACTGTATCACACGTGGAGTGAAGCCGATGTTGGTGGCCGTGATCTGGCCGAACGCCCCGGCGTTCGTTGCAATACCGGCAGGGTTGTCCTTCACCGTCCAACTGGAGATGACAGCATTTGGTAGTGAGAAGTTCGCAGTATTTGTGATGTTGTAAGCCTCAGCGCGGAACGACAGCCTGTACTTTTCCGCAAAGATGAAGTCCTTGAAGAGAGAAAAGTCCAAGCCTCTCCATTGCGGGCCGTAGCACTGAGCTCGACCTTCATTACCAGGATTGCCGATGGGCTGCTGCTGGAAGGCGTTGTAATTAATCCAGTCGTGAATCGAGGGGTTAGACGCCTGGCAGGACTGGCCGGAGATCTGGTTGGGGCGGTCCGCAGTGACATTCGGCAGATTGATTAAATTTTGTCCGTCCGTAACCGTGTACGGCTCACCGGACTGCCAGAAAGCGATCGCATTCATCTGCCACCCACCAATGGCCAACTTAGTAATGCCATTCGATGACTTGCCGAAAGGAAGTTCGTAATTCACACGCATGGTGAACTTGTTTTTGAAACCGATGTTGGAGTTGCCCCAATCGTAACTGCGGTTGTTGGTTACGGTAGCAATCGCCTCGGCGATATCGGTCAGACTGGTTAAGTTACGGGCGAATACGTAGCTGGCGTTCACGGTCAAGCCTTTCGAATAGCGCCGCTCGAAGATAAACTGTGCTGCGTTGTATTCGCTCGCTCCGCCGGTGCCGTAGTCGGTGATTCCGGTTATGTTCGGTAGGGTCGCAAATCTAACGTAGCTCGGTGTGACCGAGGTTCCTGACGGAACCGGCAAATTTACGTTCGGCGCATATTGCAGGTGACGTCCTAGTTCCCCAACATAAGCCACCGTGAAGACGTTCGCGCCGAGCTGCTTCTGCATGGTGAAGTTCCATTCCATGACCTTCGCTCCGGGATAATAATCGGAGTGGGCGCTTAAGGATGAATTCAAACCACCGGCCACAGATCCAAGGAGTTGCGGGATATTGGGCGGCACGATCGGAGGCGGACCGTTCTTCAATTGACCTACGCCCGCCGGACACACCGTAGACCCGGTCAAGGCCGCTGGAGAGCAGGTAAAGCTCACCGTAACGAAGGGCGGGTTGGCTAAGTTCAATGAGCCCGAGGCATAATCCTGGGCGAAGTAGCTCATACCGAATCCGCCACGAAATACTAGCCCCTTACCCGGGTTGTACGCGTAGCCCACGCGCGGTTGGAACTGTTTCCAGTTCGGCTGCACGCATGCAGCCTGTCCGATACAAAACGTGTTCGTGTCAATCTGATAATTAGAGCGCTGACCAGTGGCGCTTTGGAGCTGGCCGATATGATCCCAGCGCAAGCCAAGGTTAAGCGTCAGCTTACGCGTGGCGTGCCAATCGTCCTGGATGAACATATGGGGTTCCCACGTCCGGTAATACTGAAACTGATACGGAAACTGCCGTGTAATGGTGGTCGGAACGCCCTGCAGGAAACTGGCGAGGCTGTTAGGCGGCGCGCCTGCGGTGGCCGCGCTCCACACGAAATTGCCTGTACCGTTTTGGATTTGGTAGTAGTTTTCTTGACGCCGGATCACCCCTCCCCCGAACTTGACGTTGTGGGCGCCGTGTGTCCACGTCAACGCACCCTCTTCCTGGAATATGTTGTTTATTTCATAAATCGGCACAGAAGTGCAGTCGCCCAGCGTATTGCAGCTCCCGGTTCCGGTGTAACCCTGGATCGAGGTATTCATCAAACCCGAAACGTATTTGTTAACGTCTGCGCCAGGAATTCCGAATTTATCCGATAGGTTCGTGCCCTGATTTGCGGAGAGAGTCGCAATGTTCAGCCGTGTGAAGCCGTCCTTCAGTTCCATGACCAGGGTCGGACTGAAGATGTGAATGTAGTCCAGCATGTACGCCTGTGAGTTCTCGGTCGAATTACCCGGATAAATGCCGTTGCCGGGATTGACCAGAATGCCGTCGACTTTAACTGGAGGATACAGAGTTGGATATACGGTGGTGGTCGGGTTGTAAGTGAAACGGCCAAACATGCTGTCCTTGTCGGAGAAGCGGTGATCGATTCGCACATCGATCGTCTTGGCGAAATACTGATTGTTCACATTGCCAGTGTAGTTAGCTGTGGGAGGCGCACCCGGAATGTTCGCGGCTGGAAAGAGCTGCAAATACTCGACCGCCACCGGATCGAGCTTCGAGGCCGGAATCACCGGTCCGCCTACGTCGGAGAAGTCGCCGGGATGCGCCTTTTCATAAGCGGTCGGCGCTGCCAACAAGCCCGTATTCTTGCCTTGGATCAGCCGCAATACCTCGATGTCACCGAAGAAGAAGGTCTTGTTCTTGATGATGTGGCCACCCACGCTGCCGCCAAACTGGTTTTGGCGGAACTCTGCACGCCCTATGCCCGAACTGTTCGCAAAGAAGTCGTTGGCATTGAGTTTGTCGTTTCGGAAATACTCGTACACTCCGCCGTGGAAAGCGTTGGTTCCCGACTTAGTGATCAAATTAATCACCGCGCCGCCCGCCCTTCCCTCTTCGGCCGGAAAGGCGTTGGTGTCTATCTTCACTTCCTCGAGCGAGTCGATCGAAGGTCTGTAAAGAATCGAGAACTGTTCGCGTTCGTTGTTGTCCATACCATCGACCAGGTTGTTGTTAAAGGTCTCATTCTGGCCGTTAGCGACCACGGCAGAAGTCTGCCGCCGATCGTCTGGGCGCGTCCCGCTGAGAATTGAATTGGAAGGTCCGGCAGCGGCGCCTGGCGCGGTCTCAACGAGTGTTATGTAATTGCGGCCGTTCAACGGAAGGTCCTGGACAGACTGCGCGGATACAGTATCTCGCAGGAGCGAGCTGTCGGTCTGGAGCGCCGGAGTAGTGGCAACCACTTCCACAGTCTGGGTCGCCTCTCCGACTTGCAACTGGGCATCGACGCGCGCGCGGTCGCCAGCGACAAGAGTAACATTGGTCACGGATTTTTTGAAGGCTGGGGCTTCGATGGTGACTGTATACGAGCCGGGCGGTAACAGGTTGACGACGAAATCGCCCGAGGCGGTGCTCTGCGTGACTCGCGTCTCGGACGTAGCCGTATTGACCACCGTGACCTTGGCATTGGGTACCACGGCGGCCGCGGCGTCAGTGACCGTGCCCAAGATGTCGGCTGTGATAAGCTGCGCATAGGCCTGAGCACCTACCAGGAAAAACGCCAGCAAAAAGAAACCATTGAGTGTGCGAGACAAACGTTGTGTCATACCCCTCCTAAATTTTCGATTCTTCGGGAACCGCGAAACCCCACTGAGCCGCAAGAGTGTGTATAAGAGAAGTTACTTCACTAGTCCACGATTGTCAAGGGGCTTGCAAGTCGCCGCTTGAAAGATCGTATTCCAGTTAAGTTTCAACCAGTCAGTTTTGTCTGGAAATTGCTTGGGGTCGCGGACGAGAAGCCGCGTCTAACGATGACGAAAGCCCCGCAGTAGGGTACGATCAACAAGAGGGGCCCGGATCGCTTAAGATCGGGCGCTTGCTTAGGAGGAATGTCGATGAAATTGGCGAAAGCGCCGTTGCTTTTCACCCTGGTGTCGGTGGCGGCCTGGGCTCAGGTCAATTTGGGCGAACAGAAGCCCGAAGCCAGCCTGCCCTTCACGATGACCACGGTGGCCACCTTTGAACTGCCCTGGCGGCTGGCCTTCCTGCCCGATGGCCGCATGCTGATCACAGAAAAGGTCGGGCCCGTTTGGCTGGTGTCCCAGGATGGACAGAAGATCCCGGTGGGCGGTACGCCCCCGGTTTATTGGCAAGGCCAGAACGGCATGCTGGGCGTCTTTGTCTCGCCCCACTATACGACCGACCAGAGTATCTATCTCACCTATGTCGAACCCGGTGACTATGGTGGCGGCCTGGCGCTCGCCCGCGCCAAGCTGAACACTACCGCCACCTCTGCGCGACTTGGAAACTTGGAAGTGCTGTGGCGCCAGATGCCCAAGGGCAAGGGAGGCCAGGAAGGCGCGCAGATCGCCTTCTCGCCCGACGGCGAGTCTCTGTTTCTCTCTGTTGGCGATCGCCAGCGCTTCACCCCTGCTCAGGATCCGGACCAGCCCGAAGGCAAGATCTTGCACCTGACACTGGATGGCAAGCCCGCCCCTGGCAATCCCAACTTCGGTAAAACCGGCGCTTCCACCATTCCCCTGATCGATCCGGCCCGGGACACCGAAGCCGCCAAAACCGCGAAGGTGGTGAGCACCTTTACCTTTCCCACCCCCAACCTGACCCCGGCTGAAACTTGGGCCAGCGGGGTCCGCACGCCCTACGGCCTCGCGTTTTCGCCTACCGGCGAATTATGGGAGGTTGAGCATGGCCCGCGCGGCGGCGACGAGCTGAACCTGATCGAGAAGGGCAAGAATTATGGCTGGCCACTCGTCTCCTATGGCCAGAACTATAACGGCGTGCCCATCCCCAAGCCCGACACGCGGCCCGACCTCGCGAAGCCCGCGCTCTATTGGGTGCCGGTGATCGCGCCGGGTAATCTGATGTTCTACCAGGGCACCCAGACCTTCCCGCAATGGAACGGCAACGGCTTCATCAGCGGCATGGAAACCAAGTCGCTCAACCGCATCATCTTTGACGGCCATGGCGGCGCTAAAGCGGCCGAGCGATGGGACGTGGGCCACCGGATCCGCGATGTAGAAGAAGGCCCCGATGGCTCGCTGTGGATGCTCGAAGACGCCAATCCCGGCGCCTTGATCCATGTGACACCCAAGTCATCAATTCACACTAATTGAGCTGTCGTCCCTCCGAGAAATGTATAGATCGATTGGAGAAGGCAGAATGGCGAAGCACGCCACTTACCATTTCATCTTGACCGCGTCTGCTTTTCTTTTTGCCGCTGGCGATATGGCGGCCAGCCCGTGTGACAATCTTTCTAAGCTCTCGCTGCCGCAAACCGCGATCACGATGGCGGCCTCCGTTACGCCTGGTGTTTTCGCGCCACCGTCTTCTTTTTCGCTGCGCCTCCAACCGGGTGATATTGCGTACAAGGACCTGCCTGCCTTCTGCCGGGTGGCAGCCACCATGAGGCCGACCAGCGACTCCGAGATCAAGATCGAAGTCTGGCTTCCAGCGGCGGAACGTTGGAATGGAAAATTTATGGCCGTGGGTAATGGAGGCCAGGCGGGCGAGATTTACTACCACAAGATGGGCCTCCCACTTACGCTCGGCTACGCCGTCGCTTCCACCGATACCGGCCACGAAGGCAAAGGGGACGACGGCAGTTACGCTCTGGGGCACCCGGAAAAGCTGATCGACTTCGGCTACCGCGCGGTCCACGAGATGGTCATGAAGTCCAAGGTGATCGTTGCGGAATACTATGCGCGGAATGCGAAGTTTTCCTATTGGAACGGTTGCTCCACCGGCGGCCGCCAAGGCATCGAAGACTTACAGCGCTACCCAGCCGACTTCGACGGCGTAATCGCCGGAGCGCCTGCCATCAATCCACGGAGCGCGGCGCAAATCATTTGGGTTGCACAGGCCGTTCACAAGGATGAAGCCAGCTTCATTCCCGCCTCCAAGTTTCCGATGATCCAGAAAGCTGTTCTTAATGCCTGCGATGCCAGCGACGGCGTGCAGGACGGTGTGCTGGAAGATCCTACGCACTGCAAGTTCGATCCAGACTCCATCTTGTGCAAGGGCCCGGATAGTCCGGGCTGCCTGACAGCGGCCCAAGTGGAAAGCGTGCGCAAGGCTTACAGCCCGGCCGTCAATCCGCGTACCAAGGAACTGATCTTTCCTGGATTTGAACCGGGCAGCGAGAAAGGTTGGGGATTCGCCGCCAGCGCGCAGCCGCCGCAGCTCACCTTGACGGGTTTGCGTAACCGTGTGTTTAAGAACCCCAACTGGGATTACAAGGCGTTCAATTTCGACAGTGACGTTGCGCTGCTCGACCGCGAAAGCCAGGCCGTTAACGCCATGGACCCGAATCTGAGACCGTACTTCCGCCACGGAGGGAAGTTACTGCAATATCACGGCTGGAATGATAACCTGATCGCGCCGGAAAACAGCGTGAACTACTACAACAGCGTCGCTGACACGCTGGGAGGCGCGAGCAAAGTGAGTGATTCCTACCGCCTGTTCATGGTTCCCGGGATGGCGCATTGCCGGGGCGGTGATGGTACGGACCGCTTCAACGTGATCAACGCTTTGGAGCAGTGGGTGGAAAAAGGAAAACCGCCCGAATCGATTATCGCGGAGCGCTACACCGGCGAGAAGGTGGATCGTACGCGCCCGCTGTGCCCGTATCCGCAGGCTGCCGTCTATAAGGGAAGCGGCAGCACCGATGACGCGGGAAATTTTGTGTGTAAAGTGAGATAGCGGATTTTAGGACGGTTTAGGAACCAACGGCCCTATCTTCCCAGCCCGGTGCGTCTCGGCATTTTCCGTTCGCCGTTTACAACCGGCGGGAAGTCTTTCACTTCGTCGTACACCTCGGTGATGAAGCGGTCCTTGCTCTGCTTGGTGTCGCCCTGCGTCGTCCCGTCATAGGGTGCAGTCAGGTTCGCGGCCAGAACCTCATCCAGCGACTTGCCCTCGTCGCGCAGCTTCTGCACCTTTCCCAGGATGTCAACGAGCATGGCGCGGTAGCCCAGCAGATCCTTCTTCGTGACTAGCGTGCCATGGCCCGGGATGAGTGTGGTATCGGGACCTGCGAGTTTTTGAATGAGGTCAACGGCCTCTATCATGCCCTTGATCGAACCGCCGTTGGCCTGGTCGGCAAACGGATAGCCAAAGTTGCGATAGAAATCCTCGATATAGATCACGTTCGCCTTGTTGAAGCGCACGATAGTGTCACCTGCGGTGTGGGACGGCATCATCGGTATGAACTCCACCGTTTCGCCGTTCAAATGGATCGTGACCGCGGGGGTGCCTGGCGAACCGTACCGATACGTAACAGCTGGAACGCCGGCGAGATCAGGTGCGCGACCTGCGTTGCCCTGGCCCGGCGGGTTTAACATTTCATCGCGCAGATTCTCCTGCGAGTAGATCATTGCTCCCTGTTTCGCGAAGAACGCATTACCACCGGTGTGGTCGGGGTGAATATGAGAATTGACAACAATCTTGATGGGAGCGCCGGTGAATGTTCGAATCGTGTCGAGTGTCTTGGCTGCCAATTGTGGATCCTCGGTATCCACCATCAGCACGCCGTCGGAGCCGAAGAGCACCGCGACCCTGCCCCCGGCAGCATCGGGATGCGCCGGGTCAAGACCCGCCGAACCGTGCAGAGAATAGAGATTCGGCGCGAGCTTCTCGGTAACCAGCATCTCGATCTTGTCCCAGGGCGTTTGGTACCCCTGAGGAAACTGGTACGGCCCTTTCCCCGGTGGGACGAGCGTTATCGGATAACCCGATTCCTGTGCCCACGCGCAAACCGACACAGCCGCCGCTGTCCACAGTAATAGCATTCCACGCTTCATATCCATGGTCCTTCCGAGCCTGAGCTTCGATAATACAATAAGCAGTACAATCCGGTTGTGAAACGCCGCAACTTTCTCCTAACGGCCGCCGCGCTGGCAGGCGCACCTGCTCTGCCGCAATCTGTCGCGAAACGGCCCGCCAACTCCATTCGCAGCGTCCAGCGCCTCTTCACCAGCGACGCCGAAGACAAACCCTGGTTCTACGACCGGGACATGTGGCCGCCTTACCTCGCCATGCTCGCCGAAAATCGGTTCAATCGCTTCAATCTCAGCTTCGGCATCGGTTACGATTTTCTGCGCGCGGTCACCGACGCCTACTTTCTGTTTGCCTACCCCTTCTTTCTTTCCGTGCCAGGCTACAACGTCCGCGCAGCCAACCTGCCGGACGCCGAGCGCGACCGCAATCTGGAAACGCTGCGCTTCATCAGCGAGCAGACTGCCAGCCACGGCCTCCAATTCCAGTTGGGGCTCTGGATGCATGGCTACCAGTGGGAGAACAGTCCGAATCCGAACTACACCATCGAGGGACTGAACGCCGACAATCATGGCCTGTACTGCCGCGATGCGCTGGCAGCGCTGCTACGCGCCTGCCCGGCGATTACCGGGGTCACCTTGCGCGTCCACGGCGAAAGCGGCGTAGCCGAAGGCAGCTACGCTTTCTGGGGCGCCGTGTTCGATGGCGTGAAGCGTTGCGGGCGGAAGGTCGAAATCGACCTGCACGCGAAGGGCATTGATCAAAATATGATCGACCTGGCGCTGGCTACGGGCCTGCCCGTGAAGGTATCGCCAAAGTTCTGGGCGGAGCACATGGGAATGCCCTACCACCAGGCCGATATTCGCGACCAGGAGGTGCCCAAGGCCAGCCACCGTGACAGCGGCCTCATGGCGCTAAGCGCCGGCTCTCTCAGCTTTACCCGCTATGGCTATGCCGACCTGATGCGTGAAGACCGCCGCTTCGACATTCTCTGGCGCATCTGGCCTGGCACGCAGCGCCTGCTGCTGTGGGCCGATCCGGTTTTCGCCGGTGCCTACGCGCGAGCCTTCCAATTCTGCGGATCGACGGGCGTCGAGATCATGGAGCCGCTCTCGTTTAAAGGGCGGCGCGGATCGGGCCTGGCGGTCGCTGGAACGGCGGGGCGTTGCGCTTACGCTGACGCTTCCTTGCGTCCTCGATGGGATTGGCAAAAATATCTCGATACCTACCGAGTCTGGGGCCGGAAGCTCTACGACCCGGACGAGATCGTGAAACTCGACCCCGCGCTCGCCGCCGTCAGCCGCATCTTGCCGATTGTCACCACCGCGCATCTGCCCTCGGCCGCGAACAACAATTATTGGCCCGAGATCTACACCAACCAGTCGCTGGTGGAGTCGTCGAAAACGGAATACACTGACACCCCGGCGCCCAAAGTCTTCGGCAACACCAGTCCGCTCGATCCACAGCTCTTCTCCCGCATCAACGACTTCGTGGATGAGTTGCTCAAAGGAGCGCGGAGTGGCAAATATTCGCCCATAGAGGTCGCGCAATGGCTGGAAGATTTGGCTGCAGCGGAGCAACCGGGAAGAGTCCGGCGCGTCGACATCGATGTCGCCATTCAATCCGGTCTAGGTCAATTTTTCGCCGCTAAATTTCGCGCCGGCGTCCTGTATGGGATTCACGAGCGCACGGGCGACCGCGCCGCTCTGGAAGAGGCGATCAAGTCGTATCGCGCGGCGCGTGCCGCTTGGGCCGGATTGGCCGAAACGGCCAAGGTGGTCTACGTTCCGGACATCACCGTCGGGGAACTTCCCTGGCTGCGCGGTCATTGGCTCGACCGGCTGCCCGCTATTGATAGCGACATCGCCCTCCTTGAAAAGCGGCTGGCCTCGGCGACACTCACCAACGATGCAAGAGTGAAGGCTGCTATCGCTGAAGCCATTGGCCGCCCTCAACGTCCTTCCGCCGCGATCCGCCATCGTGCACCGGATCGCTTTCGGCGCAGGCAGGCGCTGGAATTGGAACTTACGGGTCCGGTGCTCGCCTCGGCGCGACTTCACTACCGGCACGTCAACCAGGCCGAGCGTTGGCAGTCCGCGCTCATGGATCGCAAAATGCTGGCCTACGTCGCGGCTATCCCGAGTGCGTACACCGACTCGCCGTACCCGCTCCAATACTATTTCGAACTGAAATCGGCGCCCGATCGCGCCTGGCTGCATCCCGGCTTCCCGGCGGATCTTGCGGGCCAGCCGTATTACGTCATCCGTGGCGGCCAGACCCGTTGAGTGGCCTCCCGTTCGGTGACGGAGCATTCCCGGGAAGCGCGCGCTTGCTGATCACGTGATCGATCATCCCGTATTCCAAGGCCTGTCGAGCGTCCATAATATAATCCCGATCTACGTCGCGTTCGATCTTCTCAAGCGGTCGCCCGGTGGCATTCGCCAGAATGCTGTTGAGCAGCTCCCGCGTTTTCAGGATGTCGCGCGCCTGGATATCGATGTCAGCCGCTTGGCCGCCCAGACCCGTCGCATGCGGTTGATGGATGAGTATCCGGGAGTAAGGCAAGCCATAGCGCTTTCCCTTCGTACCCGCTGCCAAAAGAACTGCCGCCATGGAGGCTGCCTGACCGACGCAATAGGTCACGACGTCCGGTTCCACCAAGTTCATCGTGTCCAGAATCGCAAGCCCTGACGTCGTCACGCCGCCCGGCGAATTGATGTACAAAGAAATGTCCTTCTCCGGATCTTCGGACGCCAGGAAAAGTATCTGTGCGATGACTAAGTTGGCCACATTATCGTCAATGGGCGTGCCGATAAAAACGATGTTCTCTTTCAACAACCGGGAATAGATGTCGAAGGCGCGTTCGCCCCTCGATGTCTGTTCCACCACCATGGGTACTAAGTTCATGTTCTCCTCCATCGTTGTGAACTACACTGCCAGCAGCATTTGCGTCGAGACAAACTCTGAGAAATACAGCCTAAGAATGGACGACCATTGTGCTGTGTAGTCCGCCTGCATCGTGCCAGCCTGAATGCCTGCCAGCTGCCAACCTGCATGGATCAAGGTTATCCGCGTTCCATCTGCTTCCACATGGAATTCGACCTGCACCGTCTGGTCACGATCACATCGCCCGCCGGGATGCCACGTGAGCTCCAGGCGCACGGGAGGGTCCCATGCAATTACGGATCCCCACTCCCGTTCTTCACCAGAGCGAGTGCGTTCAAATACTCTTCCACCCACCCAGGGCTCGATCGCGCAACTCGCGACTTCCTCTCCGGTCATCGAATACGAGGCCAAAGGCCACCATTCCCCGAACCGTTCCGCGAAGAGCCGGAAGGCCTCCTCAATTGGGCAGTCGACGCGGACGCTTTGTTGAATGGGTACGTGTTTTCCTTCTGCTTTTGCCATCTTCAGTGGTCTCCTTCTTTGCGAAATCAGAAAATGCGGTCAACGCGTCTCGCCACATCGAATCAACTTGTGCACGCAGCTCAGCCAGGGTCTCTGGATTGAGCCGAAAGTAATGACGAGTGCCGCGCCGTTCTTCCTGCACTAAACCGGCGGACTTCAGCACTTGCAGATGTTGCGATACAGCAGGACGGCTGACGGGAAGCTGAGTCGCCAATTCGCCGACTGTGGACGCCCGCTGTCGAAGCAGGTTGAGCACGGCCTGGCGAGTCGGATCCGAGTACGCGCTCAGCAGCTCCCATCGGTTAGTCATACCTTACCGTAAGCTTAGACTTACTAAAAGTCAAGTGCCAAACCTCGTACTTGCGCCGCGATGGTGCCACGCCTAAAGTACTCTACAGTGGAGGGCCTCTCTGGAAGAACGTATGAGAGATCGATGTTGGCTTTTCGCAATGGCCGCCTTGGTTGGGATCGTGGACCTGGCGCCAGCGCACCTTTCAGCTCAAACCTCGACTGTGAAGAAGTGGACCCCGCGACGCACTCCCGATGGGCAGCCGGACTTCGAAGGAGACTGGGCCACGGCTACGCTTACGCCCTTGGAGCGCCCGCAGGAGTTTGCCGGTAAGGAATTCTTGACCGAGCAGGAAGCCGCGGAATACATAAAGCGCACGCTCGAGGAATCCAACAGCGATCGCCGCGATGGTGGGGCGCAGGCCGACCTGCAGCGAAATTACAACGAAGCCTGGCGCGACCGCGGAACCACTGTAGTGGCCACGCGCCGCACCTCGTTGATCGTGGATCCGCCAGACGGGAAGGTTCCGACGCTGACCCCCGAAGCGCAAAGGCAACAAGCCGCCATGACCGGTGGAGTCGGCCCGGAAGGCTTGCGATTTCTTCCCGCCGCTCTATCCGCGGCAAGGCCACCGCGCCTTCCAAGCGGTCCCCAGGATTTGCCTTTACGCGTCCGCTGTATCTCCCGCGATCTACCCATGATTCCCACGCCTAACAACAATTTCCTGATGATTATTCAAAGCCCGGGGTACGTGGCAATTTTCCAGGAGATGATGCATGAAGTCCGGATCATTCCGTTGGACGGCCGGCCTCATCTCGATTCTAAGATCCGCGGCCATATGGCGGATTCCCGCGGCCGTTGGGATGGCGACACATTAGTGATCGACACGACCAATTTCCTCGGTAAGGATAATGCTTACGGAGCCGATGAAGCCATGCATCTCACCGAGCGTTTGACGCGCACCGATCCGAACACTATCAAGTATGAATTTACGGTGGACGATCCCACTGCATTTACCAAGCCATGGAGTGGAGAGATGTCGATGAGAAAAACCGATGAACCAGTGGAAGAGTACGCCTGCCACGAAGGGAACTACGCTATGGAGAGCATTCTGGCCGGTGCGAGAGCCGAAGAGAAGAAGGCCGGGGGCTCCGGGCCGCCGCGCCAGTAAAGAGAGGCTTGATTAAAAGCGACCGGCGTCGACGTCTTGAAGGAAGTTGATAATTCCTCCAACGTAAACTTTCTGGTCATCGTAAATCGCGAGGTGGCTGCCGTTCGGACAAAACAGGTAACGGCCCTTTTTCACACCTTTAGCGATCCGCTCCATCTGCGCTGGTTCCATGGTGTCGTAGCGAGCACCGATGGCCAGCGTGGGCACCGCGATTTTCCCCAAATCAGCGGTCCGATCCCAATTGACCAGCTTCCCGCTGGCGCCAAGTTCGCTCGGCCCCTGCATCGGGATGTAGATCTTCTTGTTGATTTTGTTGAAGGCGCGATTCACTGGGTCCGGCCATTGGCCGGTCGGCATACGCAGAATATGCTGCACGTAGTGATGCTGCATCAGCAGCACCATGTAGCGCGGATTGTCGTACTGGCCCGCTGCTTCGAGACGTTTGATTTCCGCCAGCGCTTTCTTGTCCATGGCCGGCATCAGCACTTTTTGCGCGTATTCGTTGTACGCCGCTATACTGGCCACCATGTTGGAGATGATGAGGCCCTTCAGATGTTGCTGGTACTTCAGCGCATACTCCATGGCGAGTATTCCGCCCCAAGACTGCCCTAAGAGATAGAAGTTGTTCTGATCCAGTCCCAAGGCTTGCCTGACCTGTTCCACCTCCTCGACAAAGCGGGGCAAATCCCAGAGTTCCGGCATGTCCGGTTGGTCGCTGTAGGCCGAGCCAAGCTGATCGTAGTAATAATATTCGACGCCGGCAGCGGGGAAATAGCTATCGAAGGCCTCGAAATACTCGTGCGTCGCACCCGGTCCTCCATGCAGAAGCAGTACCTTGATCCTGGGGTTGTTGCCAACACGCTTGGTCCAAACGTGGAAGGTCCCTTTAGGGGTTTGAACTGGAATCATCTTGACTCCACCGCTGAGAACGTCGTCACGGCCAGAGTTGTCGAAGTAGTTTGTCTGGCTCGAGGCAACGCGAGGGGCCGAACTCGTGCAGCCAAGCAGGACACACAAACAGGCGCTGACTAAAGTGAATCGCATCATCATTTTTGGAAACCCGGGCTCTACCGATTATTTCAGTACAGGGGCAGACTAACACAAGAGGGCTCACGGCGGAGCGGACGCGTTGCTTGGATCCGAAGGCGCCAGGTTCCGGGATTGGAAGACGCGCCGTGCGGCGATATCCGCTTCTCATTCCGGTAAACTGCGAATATGGATGATCCGACAAAACGCGACATACTACCCGCGGGCGCTGTGGCAACCGCGTTGGCCACAACACCGGCACTGTTTGCTCAACAGAGTGGGCACTGAGGAACCGGCGCGCGCTTCTACGAAAAGGGCTCCGTTCGTATCGCGTATCAGGAGGTCGGTTCAGGCTTTCCCTTGTTGCTCATCGCCGGCGGAGGATTGAACTCGAGGATGGCCGGCATCACGGATGGCAGATGCCGAAAGTCGTGGCGGCACTTATCTCACGGGACGCAGCAAATCGAACACAACTTTCAAGAGAGGAGGGCGGGAGGCTTGGAATGAAGGGGACAAATGGCAAGGCCGCTGCTTGCCTCATATGGTGGACAAGCGGCGGCGAATTCAAGTGAAGCTGCTGGGTTAAATTGGTCGGGTGACGTCCGAAGCTGTGAAACCGGCCGTCTCATCTCAGCGAGATGCCGACGCTTCTGTGACTCCCTTGGAGTTTGTTTATGGGAAGCAACTTCCGGCAATTCGACTCCTGCTTAACGTAACCGCAGGGATGCTACTTCCGAGATGTGCAACGCGTGACTCTCATGCTTGTTCAAGCGCCTTAGCCCGCTCCAGGCGACATACTTGTGTAAATCCCCGGAGCGGATCTATGCTCACTTGCCCCTTCGCGAATCGCGCGAGAACCTCGGCGGGATCCTCTGGTGGCCGTTCGTAAGCCTCAAGCAACAGTTTGCCGACCTCCTCCGCGGCACTAAGAATCTCGGCGCTCGCTGTCAGACGGATGCGCGCCACAATTGAGTAGAGCTGCATAAGCTTTCCCGGGTCGAGGGCCGGACGTTCGATGGCATCGACAAAGAGAGGTACAGCTTCTTCGACAAATTTGCCGTAAAGCTGCTCACGTTCTCTTAATTCGGATACCAACCTGGCCGCTCGGGCTTGCAGACGCTGGCCCACAAAGGTGGTAGCTACGGATGCGCAAGCCCCTATGAGAGAACCAGCCAGCGCCGCAAGCGCTGGCACGATGGTTAGGTCGACGCTGATCATAAGGACCCCGTAAGCCGCGCCAGATCCGCCGCCGCCACGCTACGGTCGTATACGGCCCGCAGCACATCGGCTTGCGCACCCGACATTGCTGCTTCCGCATCAAGAAGCGCCGACTCATTCGCCATGCCCGCTTCAACGCCATCCGACGTGACGCGGCGCGCCTCCGTCGTCGATGCTAATAGCTGCCTTGCCGAATCGAGAGCGGTCTCGGCGCGGTTCAGCTTGCGAACCGCCTTTTCGACATCGATTTGAACGCGCCGCCGCACCTGAGCCAGATTCTCTTCGGCCTGCGCTACCTGCGCCTGACGCTCCGAGACTTGACCGCGACGCTTACCGAACTCAAACACCGTCCACGTGAGGTGTAGCCCGACTGCTCCGTTATTTGGGGACACGAAGGGCGCGCCATTCTCGTGAATGAACTGCGCAAACGCTTCGATTTCGGGAATGAATTCGGCCCGGGCAGCGCTAACGGCGGCCTGTCCCTTATCCAACTGATGTGCAGCAGCATCGATCTCGGGGTTATGAGCGAGAGCAGCCTTCACCGCCGAGGCGGCTTCCGGCGTGGAGTCCGGCTCCGGACCGGCAGGTGCGGTTAATGCCAACTCCGTATCGAGTGGCAGCCCGGCCAGGTCCGCGAGTTCCAGCTTCATATCAGCTACGGCGTCGTGCAACTGGCCGCGCGCGTGTTGGGCCTGCGCGATCTGCACCCTGACTTCGGCCGCCTTCATCTCAAGCGCCACACCCGTGTCGATGGCATTTCGGGTCTCCACCGTTCTCTGTTCGGCGGCGCGAATCTGCGCGCCGATCGCGTCATATCGGCGCTCAGTTGCGAGAATGGCGTAAAAGAGATCCTTGACTTTGAATGCGATCTCATCAGCCGCGCGGCGCGAATCTGCGCGCGCACCGGCAGCATCGGCGCGAGCCACATTCACGCCTGCGCGAACCTTGAAGTACTGCGTGATCGGTTGAGACAGCGTTGTTGTGCTGAGAAGAAAGTTGGCGTCGCCCTGCGCAAGCGACACCGTGGACCCCGGGAGGGGCCCGGTCTGCGGGTATACGCCCAGAGCTCCCTGGGGGATATCTATGCGCTGTTGATTGCTGATGTGTACGGCGCTTGAATCGTTCACGAGTGACGGGAAGTAACTCGCCCGCGCCTCGCGGATGCGCGCATCCATCTCGTTGACCTTCTGGCCTGCAATCTTGACCGCGGAGTTGTGTTGCGTGGCGAGCGAGACTGCCTCGTCCAGCGTGAGCGTGCGGGGCTGAGCGTTCGCCGCAACGCCACATGAAATGGCCAAGAGCGCGGCCGCCACGATTGGCACTGAAATGATTGGCACTGGAATCACGGGACTCGGACGGGAGCTGCGTTTGTGAATCCCCACATACAGCACGGGGATGACAACCAGCGTGAAGAACATTGAACCGACCAAGCCAAATGCGATGGTGCTGCCCAGGGGCGACCACATACTAGAACTGGAGAGGATCATGGGAGTGACCCCGACCGCCGCCGCCATGGTCGTCAGAAAAATGGGCCGCAACCTGCGTTCGCCCGCTTCGACGGCTGCTTCCTCAATGGCGACGCCTTCCGCCATTCGGGCGCGGATATAGTCCACCAAGATGATGGCGTTGCGCACGACCACGCCGCCCAGGCTCACGATTCCCAGGAACGCCGTAAAGCCAAAAGGATTACCTGTCAGCAGCAGGCCAATCGACGCGCCCAGCAACCCGAGCGGAATCGCTGCCATGACCACCAGCGGATCGATGACTGAGCGGAACTGAAACATCAGGATCAGATAGATCGCGATCATGCTGACGAGCAGCGCTTTCACCATCTCGGGAAAGGTGTCATTCTGGTTTTCAAATTCACCGCCGTACCAGATCCGATAACCGGGGGGAACCGGTATGGAATCGACCGCCGGCTTGACGCGGGTCAACACCTGGCTCGGCAGCACGCCTCCGTCGCTCCAAGCCCGGACCGTCAAGGTACGGACGCCATTGCGCCGGACAATCCGGCCGGAGTCCCAGACCGGTGACACTGTGGCAATGCTGTTCAGCGGTACGCGGGCCCCAGTCACAGGAGAAATCACATAAGTACTGGAAACATCCTGCAGGTTCTGGCGGAACGCCGGTGCCAGCCTCAATGAAACCGTCACATCGCGATCACCCTCCCAGTAGGTAGTAACCGGCGCTCCATCGAAGCCACCGGCAAGTTCCCTGCCGATGCCGGCGTTCGTGAAGCCCAAACGGCTGGCAACCTCCTGGCGAACGTTGACCTTGAGTCGATACGCATCCTCGCGCCAGTCGTTGTGAACATCCAACGCGCCGGGAGCGTGCGAGAGAACGTTCTCAACCTGACTACCTAGGCGCTCAAGGACCTTGTCGTCCTCGCCGGTGATACGGACTTCGATTGCCGCTTCCTGGGTCGGCCCCTGCTGCAGTTCCCGAAGGAACACACGCGCTTCAGGCGCGGCCTGTGCGAGCTTGGGGCGCAGCGACTCCACCAGCCGCGCCGTGGCTTCCGCCGACGTCGTCGCGACCAGCAATTGCGCGTAATTCTTGTCCGGCAACTGTGGATTCACGTTGTAGTAGAAGCGCGGAGCGCTGGAGCCCACGAACGATGTGTAATTAACGACCTCCTTTTCGTGCCCCAGCACCGCTTCGATGCGCCGCACCGCGGAATCCGTCGCTTCCACCTTCCATCCTTCGGGAAGCCAAACGTCGACCACGAACTGATCGCGCTCCGCGAACGGAAAGAAACGTTGAGGAATATGCTGGAGCGTCAATGCGCCTCCGATCACGGCAAGAACGCCCGCGGCGAGAGCGATTGGTTTCCGTCTCATAGCCAGGACAATCACGCGGTTGTAGATCACCTGCAGGAGTTCGAGGGGTGAACGACGCTTTTTCCCTTGTTCGGCCGCCTCCGCCTTATGAAGGCCTTTGCGGATAAAGAAGCGGGCTAGGAGCGGCGTCAACACCATCGCAACGAGGAAGGATGTAACGAGGGCGATCGCCACGGTCAGCGGCAGCGCGCGAATGAACTCACCGGTAGCGCCCGAAAGCATCAAGAACGGCAGGAAGGAGCAGATGATGGTCAGGGTCGCGGTAAGCACCGGAATCGCAAGTTCAGTGGCACTGCGCCATGCTGCTTCTTCCCGGCCCACGCCTTCATCGAGCAGTTCGATGTAGTTATCCGCAATCACGATGGCGTCGTCCACTACCATCCCGAGCACGACAATGAGCGCGGCGATGGAGACCTGATGCAACTCGATGCCAAATGCATTGAGTAAGCCGAATGTAGCGGAGACGGTCACTGGAATGGCAACCGCCGAAACCAGAGCCACGCGGAAGGGCAGAAGCACGATGGTGACCAGGATCACCGAGGCGATGGCGATGCCAAACTCGCGTATGAAGTCTTTCACGCGCAGAGCCACAACCTTCGGCTGATCCGCAACCATGTCGATCTTCAGGTCGGGCGGAAGAAGCGGGCGCAGGCTATCCAAAGAAGCGCGCAGCTCGTTGCCGAAATCGACTATGTTGTTACCTTCCTGCATCTCGACGGACAGCAGGATCGCGCGCTCGCCGCGGGAACGCGCGTATTGCGTGGGGTCCTTGTACATGCGCTGGACCTGGGCAAGGTCGCCTATGTACACCGGCTGTCCCGTCCGTGTCACGTCGACCATCACGTGTCGGAGCTGATCCTCAGTCTGAAACGCGCCAGTGGTTTCGATCGGAGGTTTTCCGTGTTCTGTCGAAACAGACCCGGCATCATGGACCATGTTGCGGCCCTGAAGCGCTCTCATGACCTGATCTGGAGTTACGGCATACTGCGAAAGCCGGTCGAGTGAGCCCGTTACTTCGATCTCCTCCTTCTGCTCGTCGATTCGCTTGACCTTCGATATAGAGCGAATGCGCCGGATAGTGGCCTCGATCCGCTCCGAATAGTCTTTTAGTTCGCGGTAATCGTAATGGTCGCCATGAATCGCCATCAGAACCGCAACCGTATCGCCGAAGTCGTAATCAACCACCGGGCCCATTACGCCGTCGGGAAGATCCGTCGTCCGTAATTCCGCCATGTCGAGCCGCAGCTTGGACCAGAACTTTTCCGTGTCTTGGAGGCCGTCTTCCAACTCGACATTGACGAACATCGCGCCGTTCATACTGGTCGAGTAGGTCTTCTCACGCCGTACTCCTTCGATCTTGAACAGCCGCTGCTCGATTTTCTGGGTAACCTGGTTCTCGACTTCCGAGGCGGATGCACCCGGGTAAAACGCCGCGACAATTCCGGTGCGTACATGAATCTTCGGGTCTTCTCTGCGCGGCATGCGGAGCAGAGCATAGACGCCGGAGGCGACCAGCATCACGGTGAGGGCTATGGTGACCTGGGGATAGCGAAGCGAAAGCCGTACGGGATTCATCGCGCACCTCCAGCGATCTGGACTGAGGTTCCTTCGCGGAGTTTCTGTTGACCGCCGACCACGACTTGTTCTTCGCCGTTCAGCCCCGAGCGAATCTCGACTTCATCGCCAATGGGGGGCCCAACTTCTATGCGTCTTGCGTAAACGCGCCCTCGCCCGGGGTAATATACGTACACGTTGGTCGCGCCCTGCGGATCGCGAACAATCGCCTCGCCCGGAATCGTCAGCACCCGTTCTTTCGCCGGGCCGGAGATCCGGGCCTCCGCTACCATCCCGCTCAGGAGGACCGGGCCAGGGTTCGGCACGACGATCTTCACTGCGTAAGTACGCGAAGCCACTTCGGCGGACACTCCGATGATTTCCACCTGACCCTCGAAAGACTGTCCTGCGAGCGAGGGCAGCGACACCTCAGCCTTCGCGCCCCGCTTCACTTTTCCGATCTCCGCTTCAGGAACACCTACGCGCACCTTCGCGGGATTGAGGTTGATGATCGAAAACACTGCCGCGCCTGCGGCAACCGTCTGGCCGGGATCAATTCGCCGCAGCGATATGTTGCCGGTGATAGGAGCCAGCAACCGCGTATCACCCAACCGCTTCGATTCCTCGCTGGCTTGCGCCTTCGCGGCAAGCGCCTGAGCCATGGCTGCGTTTTTATCTTCCAGTCGCGTCCCCTCGACGGCCATCTGATAACGCTCCCGCGCGGCGTTATAAGCCGCCTCGATCTTCTGAAAGTCGTTCGGAGGTAGGCTCTTTCGCTCGACCAGGAACCGCATGCGCTTGTACTCGTTTTCCCAACGAGTGAGGTCGATGCGAGCTTCTTCCACTTCCTGTTTCCGCGGTCCCGCATCCGCCTTTTGCGCCAAGGCGTCCGCCATTTGCCTTTGGGCACTTGCCGCGTCGAACGCATTGCGATAGTCAGTGGGTTCGAGCTCGGCCAGCAACTGTCCCTTATTGACATGCTGGCCCTCTTCTGCGAATACCCGAGCCACCTTGCCTGAGACCTGGAAAGCCACATCCGTCGTTTCCGATCCTTCGACAGAACCGCTGGCTGTGACTGAATCCTGCCGTTCCACCACCGCTGGGGTGCGGACCTGAATCGGAATCAGATCTGTTTCCGCGCGAACCGCGCTGGCGGCCCGTTGGCAACCTGGCAAGACAACAACACAGGCAGCCGTTACTAAAAGCATCATGGTGAGATTTCGTCGCATTGCATTTCCTCGCGTCCGGAAAATGCAGATCAGACGCCAGGAAAACACTCAGATGATTCAATAACTTACAGGTATTGGAGCCGAAACCGTCTCGGCACATTGGGCATCTGCCGATGCCGTGCCGAAGCTCATGAAAGGGCTGGTCTCCGGCGGCTGCCGCTCACGCTTGCCGAATCTCGGCGTGGATAAAGACCCGGAAGGTGTGTCGTTTCAGCCTTTGCATGTTGGCGTGAAGCTTGCATTGATCAGTTCGGAAGGTGACTCCTAAAATGATACGGATTCAAACCGCCAATAACCCAGGCGGCATCACAGTCGCGATCGACGGGCAACTCGTCGGTGACTACGTTAAGGAGGTTGAGGCCTCAATCCGAAAAGCAGCAAGCGAACAGCGCAAGAACGTGCATCTGTTCCTTCGGGACATTTCTCATATCGATGAAATGGGCCATTCGCTACTCTCCCGACTGGCGGCTCAGGGGGTGGAACTGAGCGCCGCTGGGCTCTACAGTTCTTACGTTATTAACCAAATTCATGCGCTGAGCTGCCGCGCGAGCCCAGGAAAGTGATCGGCAGCCGCCTCTCGGCATTGGTTTTCGGCACGATGTTTCGGCGTTTGACTTCGGCACTTGCCGAGACCGGTTCCAGAACGCCCGCTAAGTCGCTGAAATCGCAACTCCACCTCCCGGGCTTTGACGTGCCCTGATCGGATGCCGTATGAACCAGTCGGAATCTATTATGATTGGCCCTGTGGGAGCATCTGCAAGCGAGATCTACGAGGCGGTCCTGTCGCTTTCGCGATCGATCGCCGGACGCACGGACCTCGAAGCCCTGCTCTCCGGCGTTCGCGAATCCCTGCGTCGGATCGTCAGCTTCGATCATCTCGGCCTGATATTGCACGACCCCGAGAACAGTGTCATGCACGGACATATTCTCAATGAGCCGGGCGCTCCTGTGATTACGACCCTTCGGATGCCGGTTGAGTCAGACCCGGCCGGGTGGGTTTGGCTGAACCAGCAGCCGCTGATCCTTTCCCATCTGGATGCTGAAAGTCGCTGGCCGGAGTTCACGAGCCGCGCCCGTGCCGAGTTCGGGCTCAGCACTCTCATACTGGTTCCGCTCACCGCTGGCGACAACAGGCTCGGCGCGTTCGGTTTCAGTTCGGTGGCTCCGTATGAGCCCAGCCCTGCCGAAATGGAATTCCTGGAGCGTGTCGCCACCGAGTTCGCCGTAGCCGTAGAAGGCTTTCTTGCCAGGCAAGCCGCAGTGCGCGAACGCGATCGCCTGGCCACGCTGTTCGACATCACGAATGCGTTGGTTTCGAAGCTGGCGCCGGAGGAGTTGTTTTCTGCCATAGGCGCGCAGCTCTCGAAGCTGATCCGGCACGATTACT
>Ga0210401_10000416_pt1 | contig 53029 bp, 42 predicted proteins | sample IncBWH32MmetaG_FD_150866 | JGI IMG/M metagenome (GOLD analysis project Ga0210401, IMG submission 150866) | Forest soil microbial communities from Barre Woods Harvard Forest LTER site, Petersham, Massachusetts, United States - Inc-BW-H-32-M | ecosystem: Environmental > Terrestrial > Soil >...
TCATCGCGACTCTGAAGCCGGTCTGGATGATCGACCGTTTGCGCACCACGCGTGGCGGAAACAGCGAGCGGGTGGATTCGAACACTCCACCGGTGGTGAATGTCGAGCCATCGTCGCCGGTGGTTGCTAGTTCCAGCGACCTCACATTGACCGTGTCCGCAACCGATGATGGCCTGCCGGTGCGCGCCGGAAAACCGGTCGGGATGACGGCTATGTGGGGCAAGTACCGGGGACCTGGTAACGTTGTGTTCGATCCTGCGAGCGCGAAGGTCCTGGACGGCCGGACAGTCACGACAGCCAGTTTTAGCGAGCCCGGCGAATATGTCCTGCAGGTTGTGGTGGATGACGGCTCGGGCGAGTTAGCCGGAAATTTCGGATATCACTGCTGTTGGACTAACGTAGAAGTGAAGGTGAGTGTCAAGGGAGGCGGCGATGTTAAAGCTCAGCGATAGCGTTGTGATTGGCTCTCTGATGATCCTGTGCGGCGCGCAGGCAGCTGAAAATGGCAAAACAGACGGCGCGCGTCCGGTGACGTTCAGCAAAGACGTGGCGCCCATCTTTCAGAAAAGCTGCCAGTCTTGTCATCACCAAGGGACCTCAGCGCCCATGTCGCTGATGACCTATTCCGAGGCGCGGCCGTGGGCCCGCTCCATCAAAGAGCGCGTGGTACGTCGCGACATGCCACCCTGGCATCTCGACAAAACGGTGGGCATCCGGCACTACAAGAACGACCGCTCGCTGAGCGACGACGAGATCGCGACCATCGCGCGCTGGGTGGACAACGGCGCGCCACAGGGCAATCCATCGGATGCTCCACCGGCGCCGAGCTTCACCTCTGACAAGGAATGGTTTATCGGAACGCCGGATCTGACCGTGACCACGGAACAAGACTTCGTCATGTATCCCAATGGCCCGGACTGGTGGCTGGATCAATTCGGCGAAGTGAAGATGCCGGAAGATCGCTGGATCAAAGCCATGGAGGTCAAGCCTAGCAACCCCAAGATCGTGCACCACGCTGTGATATACGCGATCGAGCCGGATGCGCCGGAAGGGACACCGGAGGCAGGCGTGCAGTTGCACGAATACGCGGTCGGAAAATATGGCGATATTTTCGCCGACAACACTGGCCGGTTACTCAAGAAGGGAACGCGGCTGCGATTCGACATGCATTATTTCGCGGTCGGCTCGGCGCAGCACAACAAGACAACTATTGCTTTTAAGTTTTATCCCAAGGGCGAGGTTCCGAAGTACCAGGTCCGGTCGATCGCCATCCGAAACGTGCCGAATGATGAGCTTGAAATTCCGCCGAATAGCGTGGTTCGCACGGATGGCTACTATCGTCTGACGAAGAATGCACGCATTGATTCGTTTCAGCCACATATGCACATGCGCGGGCGCGGGATGACCGTGGAAGCCATCAATCTCAACAACACCACCACTATCCTGAGCTCCGTGGACCATTTCAATTTCAATTGGCACATCAACTACATCTACGCCGACGATGTCGCACCGCTGTTGCCGGCCGGGACGGTACTGCACATGATCGGCATTCACGACAATACGTCCGCGAACCCCCGCAATCCCGATCCAAATATGTGGGCCGGCTTCGGGGAGCGCAGTGTCGATGACATGGTCCAGGTCTGGCTCGATATTGTGAACCTGGATGACGCCGAATTCAACCGGCTGGTGGCGGAGCGAAACGCAAAGAAAGGACCGCGGCTGGCAGCCAAGCTCGCTCAATGAGAGCTAGCCACAGGCAAGAATGCCTGCGCCACTCGGGGATTCTGCGTAGCTGAGTTTACTGAGTTGTGCCCTAAGCTGGTTAGGATGAGTCGTGGAATCTTCGCGCTACTGTGTGCCGCTGTCGTAATTCCGACGCGGGCGCAAACCGTCGCTGGCTGCCAGATTTTTCCGTCGAACAACGTTTGGAATGCGCGCATAGACACCCTCCCGGTGGACGCAAGATCCGCGGCTTATGTGAACAACATAGGCCCGACCAGCGGTTCCTTTGCCACCTTTGGCTCGGGTCTATGGCAGGGCGCGGTTCTAGGGTTTCCATTCGTTACGGTGCTCGGCGCTCAACCTAAGGTCGGGGTCACGTTCTTATATTCGAGCGAGAGCGATCCAGGGCCTTATCCAATCCCGCCGAACGCCCCCATTGAGGGCGGAAGCAACAGCACCGGCGACCGGCACGTCGAAGTGATCGATCAAACCAACTGCATCCTGTATGAACTTTCTGGAGCATATCCACAGCCGAATGGTTCCTGGACGGCGGTTGCGGGTGCGATTTTCGATTTGAAGGCGAATAACCTCCGGCCAGCGACCTGGACGTCGGCTGATGCGGCCGGCTTGCCGATCTTTCCGGGTTTGGCGCGCTACGACGAAGTTGCGGCCGGCGCGATCCATCACGCGCTTCGGTTTACCGCTCCGCAAACCCAGATGGCATTCGTGTGGCCAGGGCGCCACCAGGCATCGGGTATCACGGATCCCAATTTTCCACCGATGGGCCAGCGCTTCCGGCTGAAGGCGAGCTTTAACATCGCGACTTTCTCATCACAAACGCAGGTGATATTACGTGCGCTGCAACAGTACGGCATGTTTTTGGCCGACAACGGGACGGCGTGGTACCTGGAGGGCCTTCCGGATGATCGCTGGGACAACAATCAACTGCGCGAGCTAGAGCAAGTGCAAGGTTCAAATTTCGAGGCCGTCGACGAGTCGTCGCTCATGCTGGATCCCAACTCAGCGGCTGTAAAAGGAGCAGCGGCGCCGGCAGTTTTGACATTGAGCCGGACATCGCTGAACTTCGGTTATAGCGGGTCGCTTGTTACCAGCCCGCAGACGGTGGCCTTGACGTTCACCGGAGCGAACCCCGTGAGTTGGACGGCATCTTCCGATCAGCCGAACATAACGGTTTCGCCGGCTGCTGGGACTGGCGATGCAGTCTTACAGATAACCGCAAAAGGCGGCATGAGCGGTGCGATAACCGTTTCGGCGGCGGCAGTAAACTCGTCGGCACAGGTTCAGGTGAATGTCGCAAGCGCGGTACCCAGCTATCCCTACGGAAGTTTCGATACGCCGGCCAACGATACAACCGGGATCGCGGGCGCAATTCCAGTAACCGGCTGGGCTCTCGATAGCATTGAAGTAGCGAGCGTTGGCATCTGGCGCGAGCGGATAGGAAACGAGCCGACTGGGTCGAATGGATTGGTCTACGTCGGCGACGCGACATTCGTGGCGGGCGTGCGGCCAGACGTCCAAGCGTTGTATCCCAATGCTCCGCTGAATTACCGGGCCGGTTGGGGCTACATGCTGCTGACCAATTTCCTTCCAAATTCTGGCGGCGCGGGAGGCCCGGGCAATGGAACCTATAATCTGCATGCCATCGCGGTGAATAAATCTGGCGGCACACTGGACTTGGGAAAGCGCACGATTACCGCGGATAATGCGCACGCCTCCAAACCATTCGGCACCATCGACACGCCCGCGCAGGGCGCCACGATATCGGGTACCGCTTACGTGAACTTCGGCTGGGCTTTAACGCAGAGCGGGTACAACATTCCAATCGACGGATCGACAATCACGGTTATGGTGGATGGAGTAGCGGTGGGACATCCCACCTATAACCAATACCGCAGCGACATCGCGACCGTTTTCCCGGGCTTAGCGAACAGCAACGGAGCGGTGGGGTATTTCTACCTCGACACGACCAAACTGACGAACGGAACGCATACCATTAGCTGGGTAGTGTCTGACAACCAGGGCCGCAACGATGGGATCGGCAGCCGTTATTTCACAGTCGAGAACTAGCGGCGCTTATTGCTTCTGGAACACCAGCACGTCAGGCTTATCAACCCGCGGGACGATGGAACTCACCTCCACCGTTAGAGCCTTGGCGTCGTCAGATAGCTTCATCCTGTAGCGGTTGACGTGATCGCCTCGGGTCTCCATCTCCACCAGCGTGAGCCCGTTGTACCAGAAAGACGTTTTTGCCTTTCCTCCTCCAGCGATATTGCAATCCTTTCCATCGGTAGAACACTTCAACTCGACCTTTTTGGCGGTGCCACTTTCGGTCTCGATGATGTGGATGGTATTGTCGCCTTCTTCAATTACCCAAGTCGCGTTCGCGATCTTGGTGTTGGTCTGCTCGCTCTTCGAGGAATCGAATTGCCAGGTACCGGCGAGGTTAGGATGGTCCTGCGCTTTGCCGGAATAGGCGAAAAGCGCTAAGGCCAAAAACGCTGACGACGTTGTCAGGCTGCGCATAGGAATACTCCTTTTCCAAAACGGTGGGCTGTAGCGCATGCTAGCATGAATCGGATAATCCAGGCGCTATGAAGCTGACCGACAAGTTTACGCTCGAACAAGGCCGCGTCTATCTAACCGGCATCCAGGCTTTGGTACGGCTGCCGATCGACCAGATGCGGCGCGATCGCCGGGCCGGGCTCAACACCGGCGGGTTCATTTCGGGCTACGAAGGTTCGCCCTTGGGCGGTTACGATATGGCGCTGGCGCGCGCTGGGAAGCTGCTGTCTGAGCACAATATCCACTTTCGGCCCGCCGTGAATGAGGACCTGGCGGCTACGGCCGTCCTGGGCAGCCAGATTTACGACGTGATCGGGAAGAGCAAAGTGGAGGGCGTGGTCGGGATCTGGTACGGAAAAGGTCCGGGGGTCGATCGAAGCGGCGACATTTTTCGACACGCCAATCTGGCTGGCACTGGGAAGAACTGCGCCGCGTTAGTGCTTTGCGGCGACGATCCGATTTCCAAGAGCTCCACCATCCCGAATCAAAGCGAGTTCAGCCTGTTCAATGTCGGCATCCCGTTCCTTTATCCCGGCAATACTCAGGATGTGATTGATTACGGCTTGCTGGCAATTTCCTTGTCGCGTTTCTCCGGTGCGTGGGTGGGGATGAAGATGGTTACCGATGTGTGCGACGGAGGCGGTACCGTGGATGTCGATCCCGACCGGCCCATAATCCGCTGGCCGGAAGGTTATCAGAAGTACAGTGACGCGCGATTAGTACCGCCGATCACATTGGCGCTGGAGCACGAGGTCAACAACCGGCGTCTCGAAGCCGCACGCCAGTTCGCGCGACTGAACGGCGTGAATCGGCATAACGGAGCCAAAGCTCGCATTGGCGTCCTCAGCACCGGCAAATCGTATTACGACCTCATGCAAGCGCTGCGCGACTTGGGCGTGACCGAGGATGTTCGCATCGGAAAAGTGGGAATGCCCTTCCCGCTAGAGCCCGAGTTCGTGAAGGATTTTGCTAGAGGCCTGGAAACCGTGCTGGTGGTGGAAGAAAAGCGCAGTTTCCTCGAGCTGCAGCTTCGCGAGATCCTCTATGATCTCCCGGGGCATCCGGCTGTCCTGGGCAAGTCGCACTTCGCGGCGACGGGCGAGCTCGATCCGGACAAGATGGCCAAGGTCTTGTGCGAAGTGCTAAGCCTTCCTTCGCGACAAGTAGCTACGCCGGGCGTTGTGATGTCGGCGCCAAAGTCGATCGGATCACGGCCGGCGGCTTTCTGTTCCGGTTGCCCGCATAATCGTTCCACGCTACTGCTCGATGGCCAGATCGCGGGCGGCGGCATCGGGTGCCATACCATGGCGATGCGGCTGAATGACCCGAATCGCAACATTTCGTTCCTGACACAAATGGGCGGCGAGGGCGCGCCGTGGATCGGGATGACGCCTTTCGTCAACCATACGCACATTTTTCAGAACATTGGCGACGGCACGCTGTTTCACTCCGGATATTTGGCGATCGAGGCCTGTGTGGCCGCGAAAGTCAACATCACTTATAAGATCCTCTACAACGGCCACGTCTCCATGACAGGCGGACAGATCGCGGTAGGAGCGCTGCCGATCCCGGATCTGACGCGCAAACTGGCGGCGGAAGGCGTGCGCAAGACCATCGTGTTGGCGGAAGATGTCGAGAAATACGGCGATGCCGCCGATTTGGCGCCGAACGCCGAATTGCGGTCGCGCGAAGAGCTGCCGCGAACTCTGCGCGAGATGGAACAGATCCCCGGCGTAAGCGTGCTCATTTACGACCAGGAGTGCGCGGCCGAAAAGCGGCGCAAGCGGTCGCGCGGGCTATTGGCCGAGCCGGTCATACGGCTGGTGATCAACGAAGAGGTTTGCGAAGGCTGCGGCGATTGCGTGAAGCAATCCAACTGCATGAGCCTGACGCCGGTGATGACGGAGCTCGGACAGAAGATCCGGATTCATCAGTCTTCCTGCAACAAGGATTATTCGTGCGCGCTGGGCGATTGTCCATCATTCGTTTCGGTTCAAATCAAACCGGGAACGGGTCTGAAGAAGAAGACACTCCCGAAGCTTCCTGCGGCTGAAGTTCCGATGCCGCGCCAGATGGCCAAGGCGGGCGAAGGTTACCGCATCATCGGACCCGGAATCGGCGGGACGGGCGTCGTGACCATTAACGCGCTGCTGGCGACGGCGGCGTGGATCGATGGCTTGTGTGTCGCGACCCTGGATCAGACCGGAACCGCACAGAAGGGCGGCGCGGTGGTTTCGCATTTGCTTCTCAGTGAACGGCCCATCGAAGCGCCCGCTAAAGTGAACGCCGCGAATGCGGATTTGATCCTGGGTTTCGATCTGCTGGGGGTCGCGCATCATAGCAACCTGAGCACCGCGCGGGCCGACCACACGGTAGCGGTGGTCAATACAGACGTCGCTCCTACCATCGATACCATTCGTAATCGCTCGCCGTTTGGCGGTCCCGAGAAGATGGTGGATCTGGTCAATTCGGTCACCAATCGAGGACGCAATATTTTTGTGGACGGCAACCGGCTCGCGGAGGCGCTCTTCGGCAGCCACATGGCGGTGAATATCTTCCTGACTGGTGTGGCGTACCAGGGCGGATTGATCCCGATTTCGCTCGAAGCGATGGAAAAGGCTATCGAGCTCAACGGCGTGGATATCGAACGAAACATGCAGGCGTTTTCCTGGGGCCGCAAGTATTACGAGGATGCGGCCTGGGTGGAAAGCTTCCTGGCGTCGGAGACAAGAGTCAAGCCATCGATAGATCGCGTCGCCGAATTGCGGGAGTATCAGAACGCGGCCTATGCGCAATCTTATGTCGATTTTCTACAGAAGATTGGCGAACCGTCTCTGCGCGAGGTCGTCGCGAAGTATCTATACAAGTTGATGGCCTACAAAGACGAGTACGAAGTCGCGCGCTTGCTGACAAAACCGGAGTTCGAGAGCCAGGCGCTGGAGATGTGGGCCGCGCCGGAATCGATCTCATACAATCTGCATCCGCCGCTGCTGCGTAGTTTCGGAATCCACAAAAAGCTGAAGCTGGGTTCCTGGTTTCGCACTCCCCTGCTGGTATTGAAGCGCTTCAAGGGGCTGCGCGGGACGGCGCTTGATATTTTCGGCTACGCGGCCCATCGGCGGCTGGAGCGGTCCATGATCCAGTGGTACCGCGAACTGATGGAGCGGGTAATCGAAAATCTGACGCCGGACAATCTGCCGCTGGCGCTGGAGATCGCTGCCTTGCCCGATCAGATTCGCGGGTATGAGAAAATCAAAGAACAGAATATCGCGAAGGTGAAGCAGGCAGCCTCCGAAAAGCTGGAAACTCTCAAGGCCAGTCTGCACGCCGGAGTAAACGCGGTACGCTGAGGGCCCGCGCCAAGATTCTCCAACCATCCTCCGTGCCCCTAAGGCTTAACGCTTAGCGGGACGATCTTAGTATTGTTGGATTTCGCCATTTTGGCATAGAGCAAGGAATCATTATGTTCTTTTTAAAACGCAACGCGATTCTTATAATTGCGTCCGCAGTGGCGCCGGCCATTTTCGCGCAAAGCGCAGCTAGCCAAAGCGCAGCCGGCCAAAGCCCAACCAGCCGGTACGCACTCATTTTGGAAGATCCTCCTGTAACAGCGAGATTTGCGACGCGCGAGGCGGCCGAATCAACCGATGGCAGAAACTACCGGCAACAGATCGAAGCCAGGCAGCGGAGCCTTCGCGATGTACTGGCGTCGCGACACATTGCGGTAACCGGCTCCGTGACGATCCTCACTAATGCCATCTTCGTGGCCGCGCCGAAGGAACGTGTGGCTGAGCTGAATAGCCTTCCAGGTGTGAAAGGCGTGGTGCCACTGCGCCGTCATCATCTCGATCTAAACCGGGCGAATGTGTTGCTCAATGCCCCAGCCGCGTGGAACTCGCTAGGGGGAAGTCAGAACGCGGGCGCTGGCATGAAGATCGCCATTATCGATACGGGGATCGATCAAACCCATCCCGCGTTCCAGGACAGTTCACTTGCCATGCCGGCGGGCTATCCGATTTGCAATGTGTCCAACTGCGCGTCATACACCAACAACAAAGTTATTGTGGCGCGCAGCTACGTTCAGCAATTGGCAGCCGGGAGCGATCCCAATAACCCAGCCGCCGACTCGCGCCCCGACGATTATTCTCCGCGGGATCGTTCCGGCCATGGCACGGCAACGGCTTCCTGCGCCGCAGCGGCGTCAAACACCGGGCCAGCGGGTTTGACATTTAACGGCATGGCTCCCAAGGCGTATCTAGGAAACTACAAAATTTTCGGATCGCCCACGGTGAATGACGGCGCCACCGACGATGTGATCCTCATGGCCTTGGAAGACGCACTGAACGATCACATGGACATAGCGTCATTATCGCTGGGCAGTCCGGCGTTCACCGGCCCGCTGGATACGGGCGCCGCTTGTGGCAATGCGACTGGAGTGCCGTGCGATCTGCTTCCACCCGCGGTCGAGAGCGCGGTTCAAGCCGGGATGGTAGTCGTGATGGCGGCCGGAAACGAAGGCGATACCGGCTTTTTGACGCCCACTCTGAGCACGATTTCGAGCCCCGGTGACGCACCCTCGGGAATCGCCGTCGGCGCCACGACAAATTCTCATTTCTTGACGGAAGGCGTGGAGGTGCCGGGATCGGGCGTTCCGTCGAATCTACAGAAACTGGCAGGCACGTTCGGAAACGGAAACATTCCAATTGGCGCGGTCGCCGCTCCGCTGGTGGACGTCACGGCGCTAGGCGACAACGGCTTGGCTTGTAGCGGATTGCCCGCCGGTTCATTGACTGGTGCGTTTGTTTTGATAGAACGCGGCACTTGCGACTTTTCCGTGAAAGCAGCCAACGCTCAGAATGCTGGGGCCAGCGGCGTGATTTTCTACATGGCGGATCAGACGGCTTTGGTTTCGCCCGATGTCGGCACGGCATCGCTCACCGCCATCATGATTTCCAATAACGACGGCGTGGCGCTCAAGTCCTTCATCGATTCGAATCCGGGCCAGACCGTCTATATCGATGGAGCGGCCTTCGAGCAGACATCGACCGCTTTCGATCAACTAACTAGCTTCTCTTCGCTTGGCCCCTCGACCGGTCTCAATGCTCTCAAGCCCGATCTGGTCGCGGTCGGACAGGACATATACATGGCCGCTGAGAACTATGACCCCCTCGGAGCTGTGTACAGCGCGAATCGATATTCCGCGGCGGCGGGAACCAGTTTTTCGACGCCCTTGGTATCCGGCGCTGCCGCGCTGGTGAAGCAGGCTCATCCGAGCTTCACTCCGGCGCAGATCAAATCCGTACTAGTAAACACCGGCTCGCAGGTGGTCACCAGCGACGATTCGGGTGACACGGTAAGTATTCCGGCGGTGGGCGGCGGGAAACTGGATGCCGGTACGGCGCTTCAGACCACCATCACGGCAAATCCGGCATCCATTTCGTTTGGAGTGGTAACGTCATTGCCAACCAGCCAATCGATCCAGATTACGAACCCTGGAACGAGTCCGGTGAATTTATCGCTGGCGGTGGCGCCGATCAGTTCGGCAACGGGCGCCAGTTTGGCGCTCAATAAGCAGACCCTGACTCTAGCGGCCGGCGCTTCGAGCAGTGTGAGCCTGACCATCAGCGGGACCGCGCCTAAGCCGGGATCTTATTATGGTGCGATCACAGTTCAGGGCGCCGGGCCGGCTTTGCGGATTCCTTATTTATTTCTAGCGGGCAGCGGCGTGGCCAACAATCTTATTCCACTCAGCGGCGATGGCTTTGACGGCACTGTTGGCCAACAAATTCCGGATGGAGTGATTGCCATTAAGCTGATCGATTCGGCGGGAGTGCCGGTAGCGGGCGTTCCGGTAAGCTTCACCGCCAATAGCGGCGGGGCCATACAAACGGCCGATTCTCAAACCAATGCTTATGGTATTGCTCAAGCCGTCCCGATCCTAGGAGCGCAGCCCGGCAGCTACGACTTCAACGCCAGCGTAACCGGCTCCACCTCCGGCGGCCTTTCGTGGGACTTCACGGGTTCCGCTCGAACCGTACCCACCATTGCCGCGAATGGCATTCTCAATGGGGCTAGTTTTGAAATGGGCAGAGCGGTGGCGCCCGGTTCCTATGTGTCGATCTTTGGAAGTAATCTAAGCGATTTCACGGATTTTGCCAAGACGATAGTACTTCCGCTGGCAATCGATTACGCAATGGTAAGCTTCGATGCGGCTAATATCAGCGTGCCCGGACACCTCATCTATGTCTCTCCGGGGCAGGTGAATCTCCAGGTACCGTGGGAATTGCAGGGTCAGGGCTCCGCCCAGGTAAAAGTGACGATCGATTTCTCTTACGGAAACGTCGTGACGCTGCATCTTTCTAACTACTCGCCGGCGTTCTTCGAAATCGGTGGCGGGAATGTTGCGGCCCTGGATTCCGGCAACCAAGTGATTGGCACGGGTAACCCGGCCAAGCAAGGGCAGACGGTCCAGCTTTACCTAAATGGTCTGGGCCCTGTAAACAACCAACCTGCTAGCGGCGATCCGGCTCCATCGTCCCCATTGGCGACCTGCATGTCCGCGCCAACGGTAACCATCGGTGGAAAAACAGCCACAAGCTCGTTCTGCGGTTTGGCGCCGGGATTCCCGGGACTTTATCAGATCAACGCGACCGTTCCCACCGGCCTCACGCCGGGTTCTCAGCCGATCACTGTCTCGATAGGGGGACAGACCTCGCAGGCCGCCGCAAGTCTTGTTGTGCAGTAGTCGTCGGCGCTGCCTGCGTACTGAACCCGATTACGAATGCATCCGGATCACCGGGGTTGGTGCCCTTTGCCGGTCCACCGAACGGATCAAAGATCGGGCCGCTGGTGTACCCAGTTAGATAAATAAGGTTGTTAGTCGCATCGTAATCGATTCCGTAGGCGATTTGCAGGCCGTCGGTTCCAAGATAAGTAAAGAATTTAATCCCTGTGGGTCCGGGAGTGGAAGGATTGAACTCCATGGCAAAAGCGTCCTGAGTGTTGTCATAAGCGGACTGCAGGGCATTGGCGGTTACAGGCAATCCGGGGGACTCGGTAAAGCCGGCCATATACAGGTTCCCGTTCGGGTCCATCTTGAGATCGAACGGTACGTCGGCGTTGCTTCCGCCGAAGTAAGTCGAATAAACCAACTGCCCCGAACCCGAATTTGCCGGATTCAAAATGGTTGCGAACGCATCGGTATTCCCACCATAGTGCGTTTGCAAAGCGTTGCTGGTGACGGGGAAGTTTTGCGATAGGGTATAACCACTTACGATTACCCGGCCCTGAGCATCGAGGATAATGTTGCGGGCTTCCTCGAGATCGTTGCCGCCGAGAAATGTGCCGTACTGCAGAAAGCTACCTCCTTGCGTGGTATTGATCTGGGCGACGAAAGCGTCACCACCGGAGCTGTAGTTAGGGTTAAAGCTGGAGCCAGCGACCGGGAAATTGTACGAGTACGTGCCCCCTACAATCCAAATCGTCCCGTCGGATGCGGCCGCAATCCCGCGTCCGGTATCCCATCCGGTGCCGCCCAGGTAAGTGGAGAAGAATAGGGAGCCAGAGCCGGATTGTCCCGGATCGATGCCGGATACAAACGCATCCTGGCTGCCGGCCGCTGCCTGGAAGCCATTCACGATCGGGAAATCAGTAGACTGTGTCCCGCCCGTCACCCATATTCTTCCTTGAGAGTCAATGGTTATCGCATTGGCAGTGTCGTTGCCGCTGCCGCCCAAATACGTGGAGTAAAGCGGGACCTCGAACGTATCGAGTTTCATGACGAATGTATCGGTGGTACCGGCGTTCGTAACGTTTAAGAGCGTTTGGGCCGCGTTCACCGTTGGAAAATTGGTGGATGCGGTGGTGCCGGTGAGATAGACATAGCCTTTTGAATCGACGGCCATGCCTCCCAGTGAGTCATTCCCGCTGCCGCCGATAAAAGTGGCATAGAGGATCTGAGAAGCCGGAGCGGCTGTAGGATCGATGATGGCTATAAAAAGATCCTCCGCGCCTTGGGGAAGCGTTCCAGCCGCGGGGCCGGCGGTCGGGAAATCGCTCGAATAGGTGGTCCCCGCAATATACAGATGTCCGCGGGCGTCGTGGCCGATGGCATACCCGATGTCCTGCGAAGACCCGGCAAAGTATTGCTCCAAGGTAACCACGGGATCGATCACCAGTTGGCGCTCACGGTCATAACGGCCAAGAGCGAACCCATAAGATCCATCGCTATTCTTCCGGAATCGGCTGGTGATGGGGATCCTCGCTCCACTGGGGGAGATCTGGTAGGCAACCGGACGTCTCAGGAGAAACGCGGCATTCAGGTTGCCATCACCATCGAGGCTGGGATGGCTACCGTGAAAGGCGAGCCGGATTTGCCGCGGGTCGGCCCCAGGTTTGATCAAGAGGTCATATTCCAACTGGCCCGCGTTGCCGTAGTAAACCAGGTCGACGCCGGGATAAAGCCCACGGGCTTGGAGCCGGCCATAGTTGGGAACCCCGTGCCGCCATTTAGAAGGATCGTTGCCGAAGAAAATGCCGGTTGTCGAACGCAGCCTCTCGAGCCCTTCCAAACGGGCGTGGCGATTGGCGCCCGCGAATTCAAAGCGCAAAGTCTGGCCGCCAGCCTGAACCTTCGCACTACTGCCCTCGAAGACGAAGTGCGAGCGGGTGCCGCGGGCGATAAATTCATGCGAGTCAGCTCCTGGTCCGGGCTCGAATCGTAGAGGAGAAGTCGCCAAGATACGAGCGGCGTCGGGAGTGGCGGCGAAGAGCGCGCTGCAGGCAAGGGACGCAAGAGGAAGTAAAAAGCTTGTTTTCATTTTGAAAGCGAATGCTGGTTAGGACGTGCCAACTGTCACCCAGGTTAACGGAAAATGCAGGCGACGATTGCTAGAAACTGCTGACATTACAAAACTTCACAAACTTCGACGGTAACACAGTCGGGTTTCCGGTAACTGTAGAGTGGTCGAGGGCGTCTGCCCAAACAAGATGCAGAGAAAAGCTGTTCGACACCTCACTATTCTTGCTGCAGGGGCGATGGCGCTCTTCGCGGCCGACGCTTGGAAAACGAAGGACTCCAAGGAGTGGACCAGCGAGGAAGTGACCAAGGTGCTCACCGACTCGCCTTGGGCGAAGGACCAGACGGTCGCTCCGGAGGGCGCGGGGCAACAGCAACAGCGTGGAGGCCGCCGGGGCGGTATGGGAGGCGGCGGAATCGGATTTCCGGGCGGCGGCGGTGGGTATCCCGGTGGTGGCGGCGGCTACCCCGGCGGTGGTGGTGGTTATCCCGGCGGTGGAGGTGGCTACCCAGGTGGCGGCGGTGGTTATCCAGGAGGCGGTGGAGGATACCCAAACGGCGGTGGTGGAGGATATCCGAATGGCGGCGGCCGGGCGTCTTCTATGAACCTCACCATCCGATGGCAGAGCGCTGAGCCGATCCAGGAGGCGCTGGTTCGCCAGCGAAGCTTGACCGCGGATGAGTCGAAGGCGCTCGCGGATGCCAGCCAGAAGGATTACATTATCACCGTGGTCGGATTTCGGACGCCCAGCCGGCGCGGCCGGAACGGTGACATTGATTCACCGGATTCGAACGATCAGGATCGCGATCGCGATACCAAAATCAGCAACGACGCACTGCGGACTCGATTTCTGGACGCCGCTCGACTCGTTCCCAAGGGGAAGAGCCCGATCTATGCAGAGGATGTCCAGTTTGAGGGGCCGAACGGGGCCAGTGAGATACGATTCTTGTTCCCCAGGAGTAAGGAGATCTCAGCCGACGACAAAGAGGTCGTCTTTGGCTTTGAGTCGCAAGGAATCAAGTTTGAGCACAAGTTTCGCCTGAGCGATATGAACTACAAAGGTAAGCTGGCACTGTAAACCGCGTCCTCTCGCCCTACTGCGTCTGTCTTACAATCGAGTCATATGCTACTGGTGCGAACCGTCGGCCTCGCGTTGATGCTCGCTGCGGCCGCGGCAGCGCAGAGACAGCCTTTCGATGTACAAGCGTTGCTGAAGATCCAAAGAATCGGTGAGCCGCAACTTTCGCCCGATGGAAAGACGGTCGCGTTCACGGTCCAAAGCGTGGAGCTGGAGCAAAACACCAAGCCAAGACAAGTCTATGTGGTACCTACCGCGGGCGGTCCGCCTAAACAGTTGACCACTGAGGGTACGGACAATGAGCGGCCCCGCTGGTCACCTGATTCCAAGCGCATCGCATTTATTTCCAATCGCGGCGGTTCCTCGCAAGTCTGGGTCATGAACGCGGATGGTTCGCTACCGAGGCAAGTGACCAATCTGTCCACGGAAGCCGGCGGCGTGGTGTGGTCACCGGACGGGAACAAGTTCGTCTTTACCAGCGACGTTTATCCGGATTGTCCGGACGACAATTGCGCGAAGAGCCGGCTGGAAGCCGAGAAAAACAACAAGGTCAAGGCGCGCAGCTACACAACTCTGCTATATCGCCACTGGACGGAGTGGCGAGGCAAGCGCCGCTCGCACCTGTTGGTGGTGAACGTCGATGGCACCGGATCGAAAGACTTGACGCCCGGAGATCGGGATGTTCCGCCGTTCTCGCTGGGCGGTCCGGATGACTATGCGATCTCGCCGGATTCAAAGGAAGTCTGTTACGCGATGAACGCCGATCCAGTCCCCGCAACCAGCACGAATACCGACCTGTTTGTGGTTTCCATCGATGGCGGTGAATCGAAGAAGATCACGCTGAATCCCGGGGCTGACGAGAGTCCGCAGTATTCTCCGGACGGCAAATGGCTAGCTTATCGGAGCCAACAGCGCCCAGGCTACGAAAGCGACCGCTGGCGGCTGATCGTGCTGGAGCGAGCGACAGGTAAAGTGAACGCGGTGACGGACACGCTGGATCGGCCGGTACAAAGTTTTTCATGGTTCCCGGACTCAAGTGCTCTGTTCTTCACAGCGGTGGATCGCGGCCGGCAGAGCATCGAGATGATCCCGGTGGCTGGTGGGGCGAGCCGGGTGATCGTGAGTGGCGCGAGCACCCTGGACGACATGCAGTTGACCTCCGACGGAAAGACCATGATCTACACCGGAGAAAGCGGCTCGGCGCCCAGCGAGATTTTCCGTGCCGCGTCGACAGGCGGAGCACCGGTCGCTCTGACTCACCTGAACGACGCCCTGCTGGCGCAGTACGATCTGACGCCGCTGGACGAGTTCTGGGTGGAAAGCTCCGACAAGGCACGCGTTCAGAGCTTCGTAGTCAAACCACCACACTTTCAGGCGAATCAAAAATATCCCGTTCTGTTCTTGATTCACGGCGGTCCGGAAGGCGACTGGGGCGAAAGCTGGACGTATCGTTGGAACGCTCAGGTTTTCGCTGCGAGTGGATATTTGATCGTCATGCCAAATCCAAGAGGATCTTATGGATACGGGCAGAAATTCACGGAGGACATTAAGGACGATTGGGGAGGGAAAGTTTACGACGACATCATGGCGGTGGTAGATCACGTAGCGGCTTTGCCGTATGCCGATCCAGACCGATTGGCTGCGGCCGGCGGTTCCTTCGGCGGCTACATGATCGACTGGATGCTGGGCCATACGCAACGCTTCAAGGCGTTCGTCTCCCATGATGGCGTGTTCGATCTGCGCAGTATGTTTGGTGGTACCGAAGAGTTGTGGTTCCCGCTTTGGGAGTTCAACGGGACGCCTTGGGACAATCCGGAGACATACGCTAAATGGTCGCCCAGCTACTTCGTGAAGGATTTCCACACGCCGACTTTGGTGATCCATGGCGAGCAGGATTTTCGCGTGCCATTTTCGCAGGGTTTGCAGCTCTTCACCGCGCTGCAACTCCAAAAGGTGCCATCCAAGCTGCTGGAGTTTCCCGACGAGGGTCACTGGGTTTTGAAGCCGCAGAACAGCCTGCTTTGGTACAACTCGTTTCTGGATTGGATCGGGGAATGGACCAAGAAGGGGACGCCGGGAGCGGCCGGCGCGGCCCGGTAGACCACCTATCAATGAAACGAGCAACGATCCTGGAGCTGCATCTTCGAACCAGCGCTATCGTACGCGCAATCGCGGAGGGCGAGTCCTATGTCATCGAAAAACTGGGTGTGCCGGTGGCCGAGCTTAAACCATTCGAACGGCGCCCATCCTCTCGGAAGTTGCCCAACAGAGAAAGGCTCATTTCAAAGATGCCCCGAGTAAAAGACAGCGGCCGGGTCGTCGAAGAAGATCGTTCGTCGCATCGCGCTTAAGCGAAGTGAAAGCGTTGTAAAGCGAACTCTTTCTGGAGGATGTGCAAAACGGCGCTGTTGCCCCGTTTTGCGGGATTAACTAAGATCTGGTCCAACGACCCGGCAGCTCCTCAAAGCAGCACCAAGCTTTGGGTTGCTGGGAAGATCGGTCTGAGTTTGCACGGCAGAAGTGCTGCCGGCCCCAAACGGAGCTTGCTACATTAGCTGCGATGCCCCAACCTCGATTGCTGGAAACGGCTCGGCTGTTCTTCCGCGTCGGCGCGACCGCTTTCGGCGGAGGCGACCCGACCATCGCGATTCTGCAGCGCGAATTTTATCGGCGTGACTGGCTAAATCCGGACCAATTTGCGATTGCCTTCGGGCTGGCGCGACTGACGCCAGGAACCAACGTGCTGGCATTCTGCGCCGCAGCCGGCTGGTATCTGATGGGCGTGTTGGGCGCGATCACAGCCGTGCTGGGCGTCACCATTCCGTCGTCAGTTCTGGTGATCTGGTTGACCCGCGCCTGGGAATTAGGCGTGAACCATCCCGCGGCGCGAGCTGTATTCGGCGCCATGATCGCGGCAGCCGTAGGAACAATGATCGGGGCGGCGGCGGTTCTAGTCGTGCGGCAGTGTTCCAAGCGAAACTGGCTGCCGCCGGTATTGATCGCCTCAGGAGCGTTCGTTCTGTTTCGAGTGGCTGGTTTGTCGCCCCTGCAGATCATCGGAGTCGCCGCAGTCACGGGATTCTTCTGGGTGCGGCCGTGAACGTTATTGTCCTCTACCTCCTACTGCTCAAGGCAACGCTGACTTCGTTCAGCGGCCTAGCCTCGCTGCCCATGATCCGAAGCGATTTCGTGGTCCATTATCACCTACTCACGGATCGGCAATTGAATACCGCGGTCGCAGCAGGACGTCTGGGTCCGGGACCATTAGGCATCTACGTAGTGAGCGTGGGCTACCTGGTGGCGGGGATTCCTGGCGCTTGCGCGGGCTGGCTGGCGATGATCACGCCAGCGTTCCTGATCATTCCAATGCTGCGTTTCCTTGGCAAGCGCGCTGAGCATCGCCGCATAAGATCAATCGCGCGCACAGTATTGCTCGCTGGTGCGGGACTTATGGCGGGAGCAGCCGCCCCGCTGGCTCGTGATGCAATTACCGGGCCCCTGACACTGGCGATCGTAGTGGCAAGCTTGGTAGTAATTGTCCTGACTCGCGTCGACACGCTGTGGATTATGCTGGGCGCGGCTATCGCCGGGTTCTTATCATTCCAACTTTGATATACTCAGCCCAGAACCCCGATTTTTCCTATGTCAGATCACCGCTTAGGGGATATTATCGACGATCACTGCATAAAGTGCCGCAGGATCACGAACCATGCCATCGTTTCTCTGGTCAATGGAGAGCCAGCGAAGGTCCGCTGCCGGACGTGCTACCACGATCATGATTATCGGCACGAGCAGGCTCCACCTTCCAAGAAGGACCTGAAAAAGCAAGAGCTCTTCAACGAAGTATTGTCATCGGTGAATTCCGGTCCCGCTATTGTTGCCGAAGAGGCGGCGCCCGAACCAGCGCCTGTGCCAGAGAAGAAAACCAAGGCACGCACGAAAAAGGTGTGAGCACGGCTTGGGACGCGGAGCAATACGAAGGCAAGCATTCCTTCGTTTGGCGCTTAGGCGCGGGCGTGGTTGAACTGTTAGCGGCAAAATCCGGAGAGCGCATTCTCGACATCGGTTGCGGTACAGGACAACTCACGGCAGAGATCGCTAAACAAGGCGCGCAGGTCGTGGGGCTGGATAACTCCGCTAACATGATCGGGCAGGCGCGGCAAAATTATCCAGGGCTCTCTTTCGTACTAGGGGATGCCACCAGCTTCCACTTCGAAGAACCCTTCGATGCAGTTTTTTCTAACGCGGCGCTGCACTGGGTCAAGCAGGCCGACGCGGCGGCGGAGTCAATTGGGCGGGCGTTAAAGCCCGGCGGACGGTTTGTAGCGGAGTTCGGGGGCCAGGGTAACACCCGTTCCGTTCTGAAGGCACTGCACGCGGCTCTGGGGAAAGACTCCGATGCGCGGTGTCCGTGGTATTACCCCAGCGTCGGCGAGTATGCGTCGCTGCTGGACCGGCACGGATTGCAAGTACGTCACGCCGAGCTGTTCGACCGGCCGACGCCATTGGAGGGCGAGAACGGAATGGAAGACTGGCTGCGGATGTTCTGCGGCAGTTTTTTCAAAGGTATGCCACCAGATGCCGTCGTGGCTAAGATGCGGGAAGTGGTGGGGCTTCTGCGACCGGTGCAGTATCGCAATGGGGTGTGGACCGTGGACTACCGGCGCTTGCGAGTCCTGGCTCTCAAGGCCTAGCCCTTTCGCCATTCGGCGGCATCACGACTTGCGCAATTCGTCCTTTAGATCGTTGAGCAACTGGTCACGGTCACCGGTGGTGAGATCCCGCTCCAGCCGCCGCAAAGCTATTCCAACAATGTCCCGGTGATGGAGCTTGGCTCCCACGCCCTCGGCATCGCTCAACCGCAGCCAGAGGTCATGCAGCCGATCGACATCTTCAGGCCACAGGCGCGGCGGATGCGGTCCAAGATTTACGTAGATGGAGGGACGATCCGAACTGATGACCTCCAACGAAAATGCGTGGCGCGGCTCAGGCAGGCTCTCCCAAGCCAGACCAATACGGCGGGCTAGTTCCTCGGATGGCATTCGTGGCGAAACCCCGGTGACCAGCCGCGATGCCTTGAGTTTCGCAGCCGACTGCACCATCGCGTCGAATGGGTTCACTGCCGGAACTTCCAGGAGTTCCACAGGCTTGCCTTCTTTTTCCGCGATCTCGACCACGTGGCTGAACAGTTCTCTTTCGTAGTCGCTAAACATCTGCTCGTCTGAGAGATCATATTCGCCCGCCCCGGTTGAGATGGTTCGAACCGTCATGACCACAATGTCGTGCCGCCGTAGATTTGTTTTTTGGAGAACCTTTCGCAGGTGCTCCATATTGTGGTAATCCCGCACGGCTACCAGCACACATCCCGGGCGCGCGTGTAACGTTCCGGCGCCGACTTGAGGTTGATGGTCGAGGTTAAATTCCTCGAGCGGCTTCTTCTCCAGATGCTGCAGACGTCTTTTCCGCTCGTTGACACGCTCGGAGATAGTGAAGACGAAGAAGAGCACTAACGTGAAGGACACGCCATAGATAGTCGCGATCTGTTTGGTGAACAAGTTGGCGATGGCCACGAAGCCGAGGATCAAGGTAGTGACCCCCAGTCCTATGGGAATCTCCACTCCGCCGATACGCAGGTTGAGGGGAAATTTATATTCCTGATCGTGACGCTGGTAGCGCAGCGCCAATACTCCCAGCGACTTCAAGAAGAAGCTCCATACCACGCCGAAGGCGTAAGCCTCGCCGAGCAGATACATGTCGCCGCGGCTCAAAATGATGGTGGCGAGTTGTAGCAGCGTGATCAGATTAATAATTCGGTAGGTGGTCCCGAATCGTTTCTGGGGTTTGCGAAACCAATCCAGGAGAACGCCGTCTTCAGCGACACGGTTCAGGACGCCATTCGCGCCGATCATGGACGTATTGACAGCGCCGGACAGAATCAGAATGCCCACGATCACAACGAAAATGTGGAACGCCAGCCTCAAAAGCTCAGGCCCTGCCAATCGCATCGCCAGACCGCCGAGGAGGTTGTCGGCGTACATATTGCGGATGTCCTCCGGACTGATGAGTATGCCGGCAAACACCGTGATCACACCGGTACAAACGACTGCGTACCAGCAGACGATGTTCGCGGTGATGCGAAGATTCTTCATCTTGGGATAGGCGATCTCGCGGTAGACCTGCGCAAGAGTTTCGAATCCACTCATGGAAAGCAACGAGTGCCCGAACGCGATCATCATCGCGATTATCGGAATGGAAGGCCATCTGGTTCCCTTCAACCATCCCAGGGCTTCAGGACTGAACTGCAGATTGCGGGGTAGCGGCGCGGGCGGCATGTACACGTGGTCACGCAACAAAATCGTCAAAGGACACCAGATCACGAGCGCGACCACCATAATGGTCGTGATCTGCATAATCCTCAGCGCCTTGCCGCTCGATTCGTGAATTCCCTTGATGTTGAGCCACCAGAAGTACACGGTCACGAGAACGGCGAAGAACGCTGCGAAATGATTCACGTTGAATGGGAACGATTGGCCGAGCATTCTGGCGATTTCGTCGAGAAGGTGCCCCAGATACTGGCCGGCGCTGACGACGCTGATGGGTCCGGTGAGGATATAGTCGAAAACCAAAGCCGACACAGACATCCGCGCCATGAAGGGCCCCATGCTGTCCTTCACTACGATGTACACGCCGCCGCGCACGAACATGCTGCAGCTTTCCATGTACACGGATCGCACGGCGAAGCTAAACAGCATCACGCCCAGTACGAACCATGGCGCCGCGGGTCCAATGGCAATCTCCGCAATGCCGCCGGCATAGAAGGCGGACGAAGCCAAGTCGGAAAGGACGATGGATGCGCCGCGCCAGAAGCTGATGAAAGACAGAGCTACGGTGGTCGCCACCACGACTTTAGCGGTGGTCGTGGTAGGTTTGCTAACTTCGGTTGACATCTACCAGGCTATTTCCATTCTACTCGGAGACGCTTCCGTTACGCGCTTGTGACACAAGTTATATCCTACGATGATCACATGGGGCTCAGCACGGCGGTTCAAATTGCCGGAGAACTTCGAGGGCGCGGGTTCCAGGCCTGGCTGGTGGGCGGGTGCGTACGCGATCTGGTTCTAAAGCGCGAGCCGGCGGACTACGATATCGCCACCGACGCGCAGCCGAGGCAGCTAATCGAGATTTTTCCGAAGGCCAAATTGGTGGGCGCACAATTCGGCGTGGTGCTGGTGGATGGCGTGGAAGTTGCCACGTTTCGCAGCGATCATTCGTACGTGGACGGCCGGCACCCGGTGGAAGTCAGATTTGAGAGTGATGCGAAACAGGACGTGCTGCGGCGCGATTTCACGATCAATGCCTTGTTGCTGGATCCTGCGCTGGTACGATCCTCAGCAGAGCTGACCTCTCACGTTGTGGATTACGTCGGTGGCCTCAGTGATTTGAGCAATCGTATCATTCGAGCGATCGGCGATCCGGAGCAACGATTTGAGGAAGATCATCTGCGCATGCTGCGTGCCGTTCGTTTCGCGGCGCGCTTCGGATTTGAAATCGAACCGGCGACCATGGGCGCGATCCAAAAGCTGCACGCTCGGATAACGCGCGTCTCGCCGGAGCGCATCCGCGCTGAACTGGTTCGAATCCTCACCGAAGGGGCTGCAAGGCGCGGCCTCGAACTGCTGGATGCTTCCGGATTACTCAACGATATCCTGCCTGAAGTCGCCGCCATGAAGGGCGTGGCGCAGCCGCCGGAGTTTCATCCGGAGGGCGACGTGTGGACACACACCCTGATGATGTTGGAAGGTCTTCAATCACCCACGGCGACGCTGGCCCTGGGCGTCCTCTTACATGACGTAGGAAAGCCGGGGACGTTCAGGATCGCCGAGCGCATTCGCTTCGATGGCCATGTGGAGTTGGGCCAGAAGATCGCCCGCGACATCCTGACGCGGCTGCGGTTCTCAAACGCGGAGATAGAACAAGTGATTGCGCTGGTGGCCAATCACATGCGCTTCAGTCACGTCCACGAGATGCGCGAGAGCAAGCTGAAACGCATGCTGCGCATGGATCGCTTCGACGAGCACCTGGAACTGCACCGGCTGGACTGTTCGGCCAGCCATGGGAATCTTGAAAATTACCACTTCGCAAAATCCAAGCTCGAGCAGTTACCGCCGGAGGAATTGCGCCCGGCTCGGCTGTTGACGGGCCGCGATTTGATTGAGGCGGGGTACCCGCCAGGTCCGGATTTCACGCGCATGCTGGAAATGGCGGAGGATGCGCAGTTGGAGGCTCGAATACACAGCACAGCGGAAGCGCTGGAGCTGGTGAAGTCGGCGTTCGGGAAGCCGAATAAAGTAACCTGAAGGTATGGGAACGGCCGCCACTTTGATACCCGTGGAAGAGTACCTCCGCACCAACTATGAACCAGATCGCGAATACGTTGATGGCGAGGTTGTGGAGAGGAACTTGGGCGAGAAGACACATAGTGCAATTCAAGGCAATCTCATTTACTACTTTCGCTTGCGTCGCGACGAGTGGGGAATTCGGGCCTATCCCGAGCAGCGGCTGCAGGTCAGCCGGACGCGCTTCAGAATTCCCGACGTCACAGTGGTAAAGCTGTCCCAAGAACAAGGAGAGATCTTTACCAACCCACCACATCTCTGCATTGAGATCCTCTCCAAAGACGACACGATGCAGTACATGCAGCAAAAAATCGACGACTATCTGAGCTTTGGCGTCCGGTACGTGTGGATCATCAACCCGCGAAATCGAAAAGGATATGTTGTCACGTCAGAGGGCATGTTTGAGGCCAAGTCTGGCATCCTCGAAACGAAAGATCCGGCGATTAGCGTGCCTCTGACTGCTCTGTTCGAGGAGTAACCTGAAACTATGGGAACTGCTGGCACGCTTATACTGGTGGAAGAGTACCTCCGCACCAACTATGACCCAGTTCGCGAATACGTTGATGGCGAGGTTGTGGAGAAGAACTTGGGAGAGAAGACACATAGCAGAATCCAGCGGAAGCTCCTTGTTTATTTTGCTGCATCGAGATCCTCTCCAAAAACGACACCATGCAATACATGCAGCAAGAAGATCGACGACTATCTGAGCTTCGGCGTCCCGTGCGTTTGGATCATCAACCCGCAGAATCGAAAAGGATATGTGGTCACTTCAGAGGGCATGTTTGAGGCGAAGAGCGGCATCCTCGAAACTAAAGATCCCGCGATCAGTGTGCCTCTGACAGTATTGTTCGAGTAGTTACTCAGGTAGCCAAATCACACTTCCTCCACAGACCTTGTTACACTTTCACCGTGCCGGCTCACGCAACTAAGCAGGCCTATTCGCGCGAGGAGGTACGCCGGCTGCTCGACGTTTCTGAGCGCCAGCTCCGAAGCTGGGAGAAGCAGAAATTCGTTTCGGCCAGCGGATCTTTCAACTTCTCCGATATGCTCGCGCTGCGCACCCTCATCGGGTTGCGCGAGAACAAGATTCCGGCAACGCAGATCCGAAAAGCTTTAGATGCGTTGCGCGCCAGACTAAGGGACGTGCACGACCCGCTCACTGAGCTGAAGATCTACTCACGAGGAAAAAAGATCCAGGTGCAATTCGCCGGCCAGAGGATGGAGCCGATCTCCGGGCAATTATTGCTGGATTTCGACGAGGCTGAGATCAGCAAGCTTCTGTCCTTTCCAGGCCAGACCAACCGAGAACACGGCGGAGCTCGCAAACACAAGTCGCGTATCGAAGCCGAACATTGGTTTGAGAAAGGTCTGGAGCTGGAGCAGACCGGAGCGCCGATGGAGGACATCATCGAGGCGTACCGCAAGGCCTCGGAAATCGATCCCACGTCCGCGGGAGCTTTGGTGAACCTCGGCACGGTTTATTTCAACGCGCGCAATTGGCGCGAGGCCGAGCGCCATTACCGGAAAGCGCTCGAAGTCGACTCGCGGTATGCGCTCGCCTATTTCAACCTGGGCAATCTGTACGACGAAAAAGGCGATCGGTCCGAAGCGCTGGCCCACTACCTGTCCGCGATCCGATTTCAATCGAACTACGCCGACGCGCACTACAACGTCGCGCTGCTTTATCAATCCACCGGCCAGCCGCTGAAGGCCATGGGACATTGGAAACTTTATTTGAAGCTTGACCCCAACAGCTCCTGGGCCGTGATTGCCAGGCGGGAACTGGCTAAGCTGAAAGACTCGACTATCGTGAGCGGACCGCAGCAACGTTAGTCAGCTTGGCCAGGAACCAATCGCGCGCCAGTACGGATACTTTCTGGAGTGCACCCGATTCTTCGAACAAGTGGCTCGCCCCGGAAATGATCTGCAACTGTTTCTCACAGCGCAGGAGTGCGATAGCCTTGCGATTCAAATCCAACACAACCGGGTCGGCGCCGCCAACGATGAGAAGGGTGGGCGCTTGGACGCGTGCGAGCGCCACTCCAGCGAGATCCGGCCTTCCGCCACGCGAGACGACCGCGCTTACCAGGTGCGGAAGTTCGGCTGCGGCGGCCAGGGCAGCGGCGGCACCAGTGCTTGCCCCAAAATGGCCCAGTTTCAAATCGCGCACTTCCGGATGGCGCGAAAGCCATTCCGTGATCGTCTGGAGGCGCCGGGCGAGAAAAGGAATGTCGAAGCGAAGAAGCGCGGTTTGTAGATCCACCTCTTGCTCGTCGGGGGTCAGCAGGTCGATCAGCAGAGTCGCTAAGCCGCCCTCGTTCAACAGGTCGGCAACATAGCGATTTCGCGGGCTGTGCCGTGAACTACCGCTGCCGTGGGCAAACAACACGGCGCCTTTGGCCGCCATGGGCACGCTCAAGTCTCCATCCAGACGGACCGAATCTATGGCAACCGTAACAGGCGCATGCTCAATTGCTAGACCAGCGCTTCCCTGCGGGTTTCCCGAATCGTTCATACCGCATTCTCCTTTCGCGCTATGTTAGCGTGCCGGCGCGTCGTGGGCCGCAGCAGCTTCCAGTAAGCTTCGGACTTCCTGGTCGGTAGTCTGAGAGAACTCGTCGTACCAAAGGCTGACAGCTTGGAAATCGCGCGGAACAGCCGCGCAAACAACTTCGTCGGCCTCATCGCGCAGGCTTCGACACGTTTCGGACGCTCCAACAGGCACGGCCACGACAATGCGTGCGGGAGCGCTTTTCCGGAGCGCACGTACTGCCGCCCGCATGGTGGATCCAGTCGCGAGGCCGTCGTCCACTATGATCACGGTGCGACCGGTCACGTTCGGAACAGGAACGTCATCTCGATAAGCACGCTGCTGCCGCTCCAGCTCGGCCCCTTCGTATCTCGCAACCGCATCGATGATCGGGGCGGAGATCTGCAGCGACTCGATCACATCGTCATTGAAAACACGGACGCCTCCAGTTGCGATCGCCCCCATCGCCAGCTCTCGATGACCCGGCACGCCCAGCTTGCGCACCACGAACACATCCAGCGGCGCACGCAGCGCCCGAGCGACCTGGTAGGCAACCGGCACCCCTCCTCGCGGCAAGCCGAGCACCAGAACAGTTGGATCGTTGGCGTATACCTCCAGGGCAGCGGCCAGTTGGACGCCGGCATCCTGGCGATCTCGGAACCTACGACGCATCACCAAAATACTTGCAAGCGAACGTCCACTCGGGCCGTCGCTCACCACGGCCAGTGTATCCTAAAGCTTAGAGGAATATTTTGAGTAGGATCGCACTCGCTTTTCGTAGTTTTTTCGCAATCCTGTTTACCGGACAACTTCCGGGTGATATCGCCCAGGCGTTCGGTTTCACGCCGGTGAAATCACCATCGCCGGCTGCTAAGCCGACAGCAAAGACTGCTCCTCAGGCGCGGCCATCCGACGGCGCACTACAAATCCTAGGCCTGCTCCAGCGCGATTCGCGATTGATTGATTTCATGATGGAGGACATCTCGGCCTACTCCGACGACCAGGTGGGCGCGGCGGTGCGGACCTTGCACGACCAGTGCCGCGAATCGTTGAATCGCTACCTGCGTCTCGCACCGGTGATCGATGCTGTCGAGGGCAGCTTCACGAAGTTGGACACCAACGATCCGGCCACGGTGAAACTGCTGGGGAATGTGCCAGTCAGCGGTAAAGCGCCGGGTGGCATACTGCGGCACAAAGGCTGGCGGGCCGAAAAGATCGACCTGCCGCCCACTCCGCCGGCTCAGAGCGTCACCGTGATAGCTCCGGCGGAGGTAGAAGTCGAGTAGCCGCCGATGAATATCGGCATCGACCTGGGCACTACCAACTCGGCGCTCGCCTACATTGCTCGGGTGCAGGGAGAGCTACCGGATTACCCGGAAATCAAAGTGCTGCAGATCCCGCAGTACTTGGCTCCGGGCCAGGTTGAATCGCGCCGTACGTTGCCATCATTCCTGTTTCTGGGCGATCAAACCTACGTTGGAATTTACGCCCGCGAGCAAGGCGCGCTGGTGCCGACCAAGTCTGTCCACTCGGCTAAGTCCTGGCTTTCAAATCCCGAAGTCGATCGCACCGCTAAGATCCTGCCGTGGGACGCGCAGGAAGGCGGGCGCATACTTTCGCCAGTAGAGGTTTCGACAGCTGTGCTGGCACGTATCCGCGACGCGTGGAACAAGGAACATCCCAAAGATCCGCTAGCTGACCAGGATATTGTTCTGACCGTTCCGGCTTCTTTCGACGAAGAAGCACGCGAGCTCACGGTGCAAGCCGCGCGCGAAGCCGGCATCGAAAAGCTGACGCTGGTGGAAGAGCCGGCCGCAGCTTTTTATTCCTGGATCGCTAATCACCTGGCGCAGTCTCAGAAGAGCTTGTTCGACGGGCAACTCGTACTGGTGTGCGACGTTGGCGGCGGCACCAGCGACTTCACTTTGATCCGCGTGAATCGGGATGGCGACCGGATAGAGTTCACGCGCACCGCGGTAGGAAAGCACTTGCTGCTGGGCGGCGATAACTTAGATCTAACGCTCGCCTGGCTGGTGGAAGCTAAACTGAATACCCAGCTCTCCATCCGGCAGCGCAGTGGGCTTCGACGGCAATGCGCGGCAGCCAAGGAGCGGATGCTAGCCGATCCGAATCTCAAGAGCGTGGAGATCACGGTGTTGGGCGCGGGATCGTCCTTGGTGGGCGGTACGCTCAAAACCGAAATTCTCCGCTCGGAGGCGCTCGAACTTACGCTTGATGGCTTCCTGCCGTTCTGCGGGATCGACGAGAAACCGGCCGAGGAAAAACGCAGTCTCTTTCGGGAGCTTGGGCTGCCCTACGTTTCCGATCCGGCGATTACACGACACCTGGCGGCCTTTCTGAGCGCCAACGAAGGCGCGCGACCGGACGCGATTCTCTTCAACGGTGGATTCTTCATTCCCGACATCTGCCAGCAGCGTGTGGCCGACGTGATGGAGCGCTGGTACGGGCGGCGTCCAGTAGTGCTGGAGAATCGCGATCTGGATCTTGCCGTCGCGGTGGGCGCCGCTTATTACTCGTACGTTAAAGCCACCGGCGCGGGTCTACTTGTGCGCGGCGGTCTGCCACGCGCGTATTACGTCGGCGTCGGCGACAACGAGGCGGTTTGTCTAGTGCCTCGCGGCACCGAAGAGGGCCGTACGCTCGAGCTCGACAGCCAGGATCTGCACCTGGTGGCGAACAAACCCGTGTCTTTTCGGTTGTATAGTTCGCTTAGCCGCGTCGACGATGCGGCAGGATTGACACTCGGGCCGGTGGAAACGCAGGAGCTGCATTTGCACGCACCGCTCAACGCAGTCATCCGCTTCGGCAAATCAGGCGAGCGCCTGGTCCCGGTGAAGCTGCGAGCGCACTTGACTGAAGTAGGAACGTTGGAAGTTTGGGCCGATTCGAAGATCAGCGAGCATCGCTGGCGTCTGCAGTTCGAGCTGCGCAAGACAGCGTCCACCGCGGGAGGCAGGCCCGCAGCGGTTGTCAGCGAAGAAGCGCTAGCCGAAGCCGAGGTGCTGCTCAATGCGGCTTTTCGTCATGGAACACTGGCGCCCGAGGAACTGCCGAGCAAGCTGGAACAAACGCTCGCTCTCGGACGAAACTCCTGGCCGCTTAGCTCGATTCGCCGTCTGGCGGACCGGATGCTCGATCTCTCCGAGAGCCGGTCTAAGTCGCCCGCTTTGGAACTGCGCTGGCTTAACTTATGCGGCTTCTGCTTGCGGCCCGGCTTCGGTTTTCCAGGGGACGACTACCGCATCGAGCAAGCGCGGCGAATTTACGCCGCCGGGCTTCAGTTCGGCAATCAAATCCAGAACGAGATCGACTGGTGGATTTTTTGGGGCCGCCTAGCCGGCGGGCTGAACAAGAATCAGCAGGTGGATGTTTTCCAACGGTTGTCACCGGTCCTGCTGCCGAGGGGCACGAAAAAGCCGCGGATCAACAACAGCCTTTTGCGCGAGATGTGGCGCACGGCTTCCAGTCTCGAACTGTTGCCGCTTCAGAACAAGACGCAGCTAGGCGACGCGTTGATGACCCAAGTCAAGAGAGGCGAAATGGTGGAGACCGGCCTGTGGTGTCTCTCACGAATCGGCGCGCGCAAACTCTTTTACGGCCCCATCAATCAAGTGCTGCCGGCGACGGTTGCGACGCGCTGGGTGGAAGCATTGCTCAAAATCGCGGGCTCCCAGGACGCTCTGGTCGCGATTGCGCGACGCACGGGGGATTCGACGAGAGACCTTGCTCCGGCAACGGTTGATCTGGTCCGCCGAAAAATCCCTGAGCTGTTAATTCCCGCGCTCGAAGGCGAAGTGGAGGAAGATCTCGGCAAGGTCTTTGGCGAAGAGCTGCCGTCCGGTCTGGTAGCGGCCATTGCATCGTGACCCGTCGCGTCGTGTCCGATCGCCTGGTCACTGAGGACACGATCGTCAGAAAGCTTCGCCGGCGCGCGCCGCTGATCGGGGGCGACTGCGCCGTGGTCCCTACGCCATCGAAGGCCGACCTTCTATTCACTACTGACTTCAGCATCGAAGGCGTGCACTTCACCCGTAAATCGACCGCGGAACAGATCGGATACCGTGCCACGGCGCGCAGCCTGAGCGACATCGCGGCCATGGGCGGCACGCCGCTTTACTGCCTGGTTTCAATCGCCCTGGCTCCTTGGACAAACCAGCGTTGGATAGACGGGCTGTATCGCGGCATCCACAAAATGCTGCGCCAGGCCAAAGCGTCGCTCGCAGGCGGCGACATTTCGCACGCCGATCAATTTGTCTGCGACGTAATGGTGTGCGGAGTCGTCGCCAAAGGAAAAGCCTTGCTGCGTTCGGGTGCACGCAGCGGAGACATCCTCTACGTTTCAGGGCCGCTAGGAGGCTGGCGTAACAAGCCGGTCATGGTGCCGCGGCTGGATGCAGGCCGCCGCCTGATCGGGAAAGCGACTGCCTGCATGGACATCAGCGATGGGCTGGCGCTGGATCTGCATCGGCTCTGCAAGGCTTCCGGTTGTGCGGCAGCGCTGGAATCGATTCCGTTGCTCAAGGGCGCGACGATCGAACAGGCGTTGCACGATGGCGAAGATTATGAACTGCTGTATACCGCGCCGTCCGGTGTGCGTGTTGAGGGTATTCGAATTGGCACAATCGTGAAAGGCAAGCCCGGAGCAATCACTCTTCACGGGAAACAAGTCTCAACTCGTGGATACGATCACTTGCGCGCTATTACAACGACCTCCCCACAATAGCGCCGCAATGGAGGGCAAACCTTCAGGAGCACCGCGTCGGCGAGTTCCAGAGAAGCCACAACCCCGCGTACTGCTCTGCTGTTGAATCTGCCACGAAAGAATCGCTTGGTCATCGCCAGAAGGCTCAAGGGTATCAATGTAACTTCCCGAAGCCGTGCGCGGAGCAGATCGACGTGTAGATCGTTGAAGAGTATTTCTTCGCCGGCTTCATCGGGCTGGCTGCTGAATTTCCAACGTAACCGGCGCAGGGCGTTGAGAATTGGATTATTGCCGTAGGTTTCCGCCAGCACGAGTTTTCCTCCGGGACTGAGGACTCGCAGCAACTCATCCAGCGCATTCGGATACTTCAGCGTATGGTGAACAGCGGCGCTGGCGTAAATTAAGTCGAATTGTTCGTCGCGAAAGCAGCTTAGATCGCTGGCATCTCGCGCGATGCCGCGGACGTGGGCGGCGACGCCACTAATGGCGGCACGGCGCAGGGCCAGCTCGATGGCAACGGGAGATAGATCCAGCAGAGTTACATCCGCTCCTTCGCCCGCCAGCATGAGGCCCCAATCGCCGGTCCCACAGCCGTAATCGAGAACGCGGCGTCCGGCGGTGGATTCTTCCAGCAAAACTTTCAGAACCGTCCTATAAAGATGCCTACGCTCATAAATGGCCCGGGCCGGATTCGCCAGATCGGCTTCCAGCGTTTGGCGGTTGCAGATTAGTTGACTATCGGGGACGTTCAGGTGCTGCGCATAGACGCCATCGTAGAAGCCGCGTTCCTGATCGGCAGTGATGCTCACGGCGAAAACCTATTTCCGCAAGTAGGCGTCGTCTCCACGAATCCAGTCTTCCCGAGGTGGAGAAAATAGATCGACGACGCTGCAATCCTCCAGCGCTTCGGCGCTATGGGGAACGTGCGGTGGAATTTGCAGAACTTCGCCGGCACGCACGACTTGTTCCACGCCGCCCAAAACAAACCGCATCGATCCTTTCTCAACCATCGAGATTTGCTCGTTGTGATGGCTGTGCTCGGGCACCGAACACCCCTTGCGAACATTGAGGCGGGCCACGGTCATCGTTTTTCCATGAATCACCTGGCGCATGAAAAGCGGATTCATCTGCTCTTTCTTAACGTTATCCCATTCGTAAAGCTGCATGGCGGATCGATTGTATCATGCACGCCCTGATCGTTGTTATGATGTAGATTCTGCATCCAATACCAACAGAGGAGTCTGAATGAAAGGCGTCGTTCTGGCGGGCGGCACAGGCAGCCGCCTGTTTCCCTTGACCAAGATCACCAACAAGCACCTGCTTCCGATTTACGATAAGCCGATGATTTTTTATCCTATCCAGACCTTGGTGGATGCTGGGATTCGGGAAATTTTGCTGGTGACCGGCGGGCGTAACTCGGGCGATTTCCTGCGGCTTCTGGCTAATGGCCGTGAATTTGGACTCAAACACATCGACTATACCTACCAGGAGGGCGAGGGCGGAATCGCCGATGCGCTGGGTTTGGCCGAGCACTTTGCGGATGGCGACAAGATCTGCGTGATCCTGGGCGATAACATCATCGAAGGAACCATTCGCGACGCGGTGGACGATTTCAAGAAGCAGAAAAACGGCGCCAAGATCCTGCTCAAAGAGGTCACCGACGCCGAGCGGTTCGGTGTCGCCGAACTTCGCGACGGCCATATCGTGGGCATCGAAGAGAAGCCCAAGAAACCGAAATCGAACTTGGCTGTCACTGGAATCTACATGTACGACGGCACGGTATTCGAAAAAGTTCGCGAGCTGGTACCCTCCGGACGGGGAGAGCTGGAGATCACCGACGTAAACAATGCGTACATCCGGGAAGGGTCGATGACCTACGCGTACCTGAATGGCTGGTGGACCGACGCGGGGACTTTCGATTCCCTGCTCCGCGCGGCCAATCTGGTGGCTAAGACGCGGCCTAGAAACGATTCGGACGATGAGGAAGCATCGAGCGCCGGCGCACGAGTGCCGCCGGTCCGGGCGTAAAACCGCTTGTTAACACGCACGGCTCGGAAATGACACGCGTGGCTCGGTCAGATAACGTCCGCAAAGTTCTTGCGCAGCTTGTAGAACCAAGCGTAGCCGAGCACAAATACCACCACCGCCAGCACCCATAATTTAATGAGCGGCAGCAACTCCGGGGCATGATTTTCCAAAAAGATCGCGCGATAGCCCCGCACCAGGACATAAAACGGATTCTTTCGCAAGATCGCGAAAGCCCCGGCGGGCAGAGTAGACAGACTCGTCTCCGGATAACAGATAGGCGTGATGAAGAACCATAAGGTCAGCAGGAATCCCATGATTTGGCCGAGATCCCGCACATAAACGCCCAAGGCCGAGAGGAACCAGCAAACGCCTAGTGTGAAGAGCAGTTGAGGGACGAGCAAAATGGGCAGCCAGATCACGGAGGACGGAATCGCGCCTCGAATTAGCAACAATGCCGCGATGAACACCACGGTGCCGAAAACCTCCGTAACCAATCCCGCCACTACCTGATTTACCGGCAAGGTTTCCAGCGGAAATATCAACTTCTTGACGAAATTCCGGTGTTCCAGAATCACGTGGGGAGCGCGGCCTACGGGCTCGGTGAAAGCCAGCCAGGGCAGCATCCCGGCCAGAAAATAAAGAGCGAAGCTGGTGGAGCTCTGATCGGGACCGAATCGCGTTCGCAATACGACGCCGAAGACAAAGAAGTAGGTGGCCATCAATAACAGCGGATTCAAAATCGTCCAGAAGACGTCGCCGAACGACCCGCGATAACGCGCCAGTATATCGCGCCGGGCCATAGAGCCGATCAAGCGGTGATTCTCTGCAATGGTTCGGATCGGGCCGGAAAATAACGTCGGCAAGGTTCGCCAAAGGCGGCGCAATCGAAGGCCGCGTGTGGTCGCGATCTCGTGTTCCAGGACGCACACCTGGCCATCGGAAGTCTCAACTCGAATCCGCAGGAACGGCTGGCCCCGCAGGTACGCCCAGCCCTCGGGTTGCTGGATGGGCGAGACATACACATGATATCCGCCTGGATCGGGCGGGAACGGAATCGTCATCTCGAAGGTCGCTACTTCACCCTGCGTGATCGCGCCTGGGACCGGAGTCCACTCGCCTTCCAGAATGAAGAAGTCGGTCTCGGGATCGAAGAATTGCCAGCCCACCGAGAAATTCGCGGGCTTCCAGGTTTGGCCGGATCTGTTTTCCAGCGATAGATGAATATCGATCGCCGATCCTCGCGCCTGTACCAGGACGTCGCGGTATAGAGCGGTCATCACTGATATAACCAGGCTGGATAGCGCTCGCGTAGCGGACCAATCTTACGGCCAACGGCATAGATGCCATCACCGCGCAGGTCCTGCGAAAGCTGGTAGCGCTGCAGCAGATGTCTCACCCAGGCCAGCTCCGGCTTGGGCTGCTCACGAAACGGCCCGGTCTCAAGCAACGCGACCTCGAATCCGGAGTCTAGCAGCAGCAGCACGATTTCCTTGGGTGTATATTCGCGATTGTGACGTGCCTCCGGCTCCGCGCCATGCTCGGGCGCACGAATATAGGCCGGGAAGAATCCCGGATGATAACCTTCCAGGATCGCCGCAATGGCACGCAACGACCCAATATTCGGCGTCGTGAGCACCAGGTGACCGCCGGGCTTCAGAATGCGGTTGATCTCCGACATCATGTGCATCGGATCTTCGGTGAGATGTTCCAGCAGCTCGCAACACAGCACCGTCGAAAAATATTCGTCGTCGTAGGAGAAGCGATCCTTTTCCGCGTCGAATAATTCGACATCGCAACTGAATTGCTCGCCTTCACTCGACTTACTGGTCCTCGGCTCGACGCGGCCGGCCGGTCCGAAATAACAGGCTCGCACTTCGTCATAGCCCAGCCGCGCTTGGAGTGCCGGAGTAATTTGCAGATAGGCTCCCATTTCGAGAATACGATCGCCGGGGCCACCGGGCGGCGTGATCGCCAGTGTCTTTTCCAGGCGCGTCAAATGTGTCTCGATATAGCTCTTCGCGGCCGCATCGGGCGACCACGAAAGAATGTATTCCGGCTCAACGGTAACGCGCGCAGGCTCACTGGCCGGCTCGGCTGCAACCGGAGGCCCAAAGGACATCTCGCGCCCATTCGCGATGTGCTCCAAAAATTCAGCGTATTTTTTCGCCACCGTCGGCCAGGCGCACCGCGTCTCCACCCACCCGCGCGCTCTGGCGCCCATCGCCTGCCGCACGTCGGAGCGGCTCACCAATAAATTCAGATATTCAAACAAGTGGTCTTCTTCGGTGGTATCTACGGGTGCTTTTAGACAGATGTTGTCAGGCAACTCGCTGAACGAACCGACCGCGGAAACGATCACCGCTTTGCCTAAGCCCAGAGCCCGCATGAGCGTTCCCGAATTTTCGCCGACCGTCGGATAGCGGAGATTTAAGACGATGTCGGATGCTGCTATATAACCCACGAAATCTTCGATAGGCTGGAAACCCAATATCCTCACATGCGGCGCAAGATCGAGCGAGTGAATCAGTGATTCGAGCGCGAACTCGGGATGCGGCTCGCCCACCAGAATCAGTTTCGCTTTGGGCTCGACACGCAGCAGCCTGCGTAGGGCTCGAAGAGATTCGGCGATCCGCTTGTACGGTTTTAGAAATCCGAATATACCGATCAGCGGCGTGGTTTCATCCAGGCCCAGCCGGGTTCGATAATCCATGCGGCTGGCTTCCGGGATCCAGGCGCCATGCGGGATCCTCGCTATAGGTCCCTCGAAGCCGGCATTCCGTAACTCCGACTCCACACACCCGCTGTGAACAACGGCGGCCTTGGAGCGCGACAGCAGACGGCGGAGCATTGGCACACCCTCGTAGTCCGGTCCGATCTCAAGCGCGCGCACTCGTTGCGCATAGCTTAGCGCCGCGGCACCCCCGTCCTGCTCAATGGCGTGCATGTACGCATCCCAATCGCCGCGCTTAATCGTCATGTCGGCGATCAAGTGGTGCAAATTCGCCTCATGGACCACGACAACGCCGGGATGCTCCAGCGCGGTTTCGTAACAGAAGTCGTGATGCGCGTTGTTGCCGATTTGATAGAGCACGGCATCGAAGTTGCGTGGATCGAAGCTTGCGGGTTTGGATGAAAACGTTTCTACGTCCACCAGCTTTCCCAGTTCGTGCAGCAAAGCAGCGGAATAGTCGGCGATTCCGCTCCGGGCAGGCGGTAACGGAGAAAAGAACGCGAGCTTAATTGACACGGGTGACTACGGAGGAGTTCCCAACTATCTTACAAGCTCCATGGTGAACTTGCCCAGCGCCAGCGGGACCCGTACCAGAGCCGGAGTGCGAGCTTGATCCTTAAAGAAAAATACCTCAAAGCTGATTTCCGATGACGGGCCCTTCACCGTGGCCGTCACGCGGTCCGCTTCCACCTGCGTTTCTCCGAGCGGAATCTTCTGCGTACCCATGAACTCCAGCCGGATATCGTAAGGCGCCCCAAGAAATATGGTTTGTTGCGGCGGCATGCGGCCCTGGCTCAACTCATGCCGGACATAATACAAAAATGCCAGCGCGTCCTTGCCGCAGGCCGTCGACTTCAGCTCGGTTTTGCCTCCGCCCGAGGTCTCGCGGTTCACGGTTCCGCTTTGTTGGTCGAAGATATTTTTTTCATCCGTCTTCTTAGTTCCGTGCGAGGTGGTCCTGTGAAATTCGCCGGAGCAAAAATCCGGCGATGCTTCCGAGCGATATTGGTCGGAAACAGCGTAGCTAGGAACTCCCGCGTCCAGGGTGAATTCGAGATGCAACCGGCTCGCGGCATCGGGCGTGGGTTTCGACATTGAAGCGCGCAGTTGGGCCTCGCCGAGACTGAGACCACTAGGCCAATTGATGTTGTAGTGGAGCTGTTCATTCTCGACCACCGGAGCAACGGCCGGCGCAGCCGAAATCGCGAACGCTAGCACGAACATCAAAGGAGTGGTCCGTTCTTGAAAGTGATAGCGCATTAGTGTCCGGCCGAGATGGTTCGCATCACAGGCGCCGCCGTGCGACTGGCCTCTCCAGCGACGGAATAGTAGAGATCCAGTGTCTTCGCGGCGGTATTTTCCCAGCTAAACGTTGCAGCGCGCTGCATGCCCAGACGTTCCATGCGCTGCCGGAGATCGGGATTCAACAACAGATCACGCAAAGCAAGCGCGATCTCGTCTTCCGAAGTGGGATCGAATAAAATGGCCGCCGAATCGGCGACTTCGGGCATGGCGGAAGTGTTAGAGCATGCCACGGCGCGGCCGCAGGCCATAGCTTCCAGGATCGGCAGACCAAAGCCCTCATAAAGCGAGGGGTAAACGAAGAGATCGCAACCTCCGTAAAGCTGAAGAAGGCCTTCATCTGAAACGAAGCCCGTGAAGTGAATGCGTTCCGCTACGCTCGACCGCTTCGCCGTAGCGCGAACGGTAGAGGCCCGCCAGTTCTCCTTGCCGACAATCACCAGTTGATGTGGCAATTGCGGATGCGCACGTACTAGCCGCTCGAAAGCTCGAATGAGGCGCACATGATTCTTACGAGGCTGCAGATCTCCTACGGTGAGGATAAACGGAGTAGATATCCCAAACGAACTGCGTACCCAGCGCTGAGCCGACTCGCGAGGCATGGGACGAAACGCGGACGCCACCCCGTTGGGCAAAACCACTACTTTGTCTTCGTCCAGCCGGTAGGCACCCAGTATTCTGCGTTTTGAGAACTCACTAGGGGTAATCACTCGCGCGGCCGACTTTACCGTCCTTTGCACGGTGTAGCGCAGCTGCAGCGCCCGAAAAGGAGTGAAATAGTCGGGATGTTCGAGAAAACTGACATCGTGAACGCTCGCAACAACTGGAATGGAGCAGAAGAGCGGAGCGGTATACTGCACATGCAGAAGATGAGGCTTGTCATGCCGCAGTCTGCGTGGAAGATCGAATCCCAAGCGTAGGAATGGATTCACGGCCACGCGCCTTTTCAGGAAACGTCGGGGCACGTCAACAAAAGCGTCTTCCCGAGACAAATAGGCAATGAAATCGGCCTCTTGGTCCAGCACGGCGAAACAATTCAAGAGATTTCGAACGTATGTCTCATTCCCTGTTAAGTGCTGGCCGATTGCATGGGCGTCTACGGAAAAGCGCATGACCTTCTCCAGTATAGAGTGTTTTCCAATGCCAGACTGCCGTTTACAGAACGTTTACAGATTGGGAAGCTATCACCTTTGCTCTTAATGTTACCTGCAATTGCTGATCCAAAAGTGGCGGTTTGGGCTCCGCCGATTAGACGATGTTTCTTGCGTGACTGTTTCTAAAGACAGAGTCCAGAGTTTTCCAGGCCACCGGCCACGTATATCGCTCTTCAAAGAGCCGCCGGCCGGCGGATCCGATACGCAATCGATCCTGGGGCGAGGCCAGCAATCTCGACACTGAGTCGGCGAAGCGACACGGCTCATTGGCCAGCAAGAGATGCGTCTCATGGGCGCTATCGAGCCCTTGCGCGCCGAAAGTTGTGGAAACGACCGGCGTTGCAGCGGCCCACGCCTCTAAGATTTTGACGCGCGTTCCGCTTCCGCCGAGCAAAGGAACTACGGCCACCTGGGACTCAGCGAGAACGGACACTGCATCTTCCACACATCCGGTGACGTCGATCCGCTTTTCTCCGGCGACCAAAGGACGAATCGCATCCGGATTCTTGCCGACAATTCTCCACTTCAATTCAGGCCACCGCGATTTCAAGACTGGCCAAATACTCTCCCGAAAAAATCGGACTGCCGTGATATTCGGCGGATACTCCAGGTTACCGCTGAACACGACCTCCTGCCGATCCAACCGGGGCGGCGGCGGTGTCTGCGGAAGTGCATTCGGATAGACTGAAACGTTCGTGCCTGGAGCAAGCCGGCGCGCAAGTTCGGCGTCGGTAGCTGAAGTTGCAAGAATTGAATCGAATCGGGGCAGCCAGCTGCGTTCCAATGCCACAGAGGCCGCGGCAAATCGTCTCAGCGCCCAAGCGCGCAACGCACTCTCGGAATCTGCGAGGCTCCGATGCCAGCTCGACTCGATGTTGTGAAGATCAAGGATCACGCTTTTCGAATGCGGGCGTACCTGTTCGACATATGGAGCGCACCAAAAATGCTCGACTATGGCGGTTTCAAATAGCTCGCCTGCCAGGAAAGTCGATATCTCTGACGCAGATCCGGAAAAACGATCCACTAGAGGCGGCCGATTACCGACGATCCGGAGTGCGTTGCGGACAGCGCGCGCCAGGGGTCGTTTGGAGTGATAGGGCAGATCGATTACGTCCAGCCGTTCCACGCGGCCTGGGGGAATTGCCAGGCCCGGGTCGGCTTCACCGGCCTGGCGAAAGACAATAGCGTGCACAGCATAGCGCTGCGCCAGGTACTCTAGCAATGAGGCCGAACGCAGCGGGCCGCCGCCTACGGCGGGGTAAGGCGCTTCTGCTGACAAGAACAGGGCTTTAAGCTTTTTTCCGGAAGCGCTCCGCGGCGTGCTCATATACCTCTCTAGTGAGCTTGGCAGTTTTTGTCCACGAAAATTGAGCCGCTCGCTTGAGTGCTCGTTCGCGCACTACCTGGAATTGTTGAGGATTCGCCAGCAAAGATTCGAGCGTTTTGACCCAGGCGCGCTGGTCGCCGGGATCCAACAGAATTGCCGCGTCGTCGGCAACCTCCGATATCGCAGGGTCGTTGGAGGCGATCACCGCCGCGCCGCACTGCATGGCTTCCAGCACCGGCAATCCGAAACCCTCGTAGTAAGAGGGATACAAGCAAGCGAGTGCGTTGGAATAAAGCTGAGGCAACTCGTCTTCAGGCGTGAAACCACGTAGCTGAAGGCCTGGCTGCGGCGAGATCCCGGGGAAATCATCGCGCCGGCGGCCGGCTAAAATTAGATCGATGGGATGCGACTTACGTACCTCGCGCCAGACTTCGAGCAACAGATTGACGTTTTTTCGCGGCTCGAGAGTGCCAACGTACAAAAGATAGGGGGGGGCGTCGAGCTGTGCCGCAACAGGGCGGAAATGTCGCGCGGCCGCGAGTGGAACTGCGACTACCCGGTCCGCTTGTAAATGAAAGCGCTCGACGGCCCGTTTTTTCACCGCTTGGGAATGCGTGATAACCATCGTAGCCAGACCTAGCCTCAACAGCATTGGCGTACGGTTTCGCACTCGGCCGGCTTCGGCATGCCAGGACGAATTGAGCCAAGGCGACAGATCATGAAAGGTCATTACGCTGGGACCAACGGGCAAGTAAGGAACCGCGAAATCGGTGCCGTGGAAGACATCGATCCTTAGGCGCGAGATCTCGCCCTGCAAGCCCCACAGCCACCATCTGCGCTCCAGAAGATTTCTTGGGCCGCGGCCGGTCTTCAAATTGGGCTGCGTGTTCGCAGGCCCCTCGAAAGGCTGATCGGAGAGCAGCCAGAATTCGTCTTCAGGAAAATTCGCAGCCAGGGCGAGACTCAGTTCCTCGGTATAGCGTTTAGCGCCGCCGCTCGGAACCGTCAACGGAGTCGCGTCCAGGGCGATCTTCATGAGTTCGAGGATAGGGAAAGACCAGGGGCGATTTGCTACAGAGAAATGAGAGCCAATTAACGCTCCGGCCGCGATACCGGTAGACGCGGCTGAGTTCTGTTGATCTCTTCGAGCGTGTCCCAGTATTCCGTATCCGGCTTCGGGATTGTCTTCAAAAGCCGGAATAAGTCCCGTAATTTAAATCCCGCTGCTTCAGTATGTACGGTGTGCGAAGCGGGCTGGGCTTTGCGTTCCATCTGAATGCTATAGTGCCACAAGATGCAGGGGCAGCACCTGGGCAACTACGAAATCCTGGATAAGTTGGGCGAAGGCGGGATGGGCGAAGTGTGGCGCGCCCGCGATGAGCGCCTCAACCGCTCCGTGGCGGTGAAGATCCTGCCTCCGGATCTGGCGAATGACCCGCTGCGCCGCGCGCGATTCGAGCAGGAAGCTCGATCTCTCGGCGCGTTGAACCATCCCAACATAGTGGTGGTCTATGACTTTGGCCAGGACAACGGTCGCGCCTATATTGTTTCTGAGTTAGTGGATGGCGAGTCGCTACGCAACATAATTGACCGCGGGCCATTGCCGATCCGCAAGTTGATCGACTATTCGGTGCAGATGGCGGAAGCGCTGGCGGCCGCGCACGAACTCGGAATCATTCATCGCGACCTCAAGCCGGAGAATGTCATGGTGACGCGCGGCGGCCGGGTAAAAATCCTTGATTTTGGGCTCGCCAAGCAAAACGTCGCGGCGCCTGGCGACAAGACCGCCACTATGGTCCTGTCACAGCCCGGGATGGTGATGGGCACGGCCGGATACATGTCGCCCGAGCAGGTGCGCGGCGAGCCTGTGGACGCGCGCTCAGACATTTTCAGCCTCGGATGCGTGCTCTATGAAATGATCGCGGGCAAGCGCGCGTTTCAGGCGCCATCGTCGGTGGAAACGATGCACGCGATTTTGAACCAGGATCCACCTGAGTTAGATACCAACGCTTCCCCGGCGCTTAGCTCCATTATTCGCCGTTGTCTCGAAAAACGTCCGGAGCAGCGCTTCCAATCCGCCGCTGATCTCGCATTTGCCTTGAGCGCTATCACCCCGAGCAGTTCTTCCACGGCACAGGCGCCCGTCGCGACGCCTCGCCGTAGTTGGATGCCCTGGGTCGCCGCGATCGCCGCCGGTATCCTGCTCTTCGCCGCCGGGTACCTGGCGCGAATCTGGACCACGCGCCCCGCCTTGCAGATGTTTCAGCGCATTACTTTCCGCAAAGGCCTCATTAACAACGCGCGCTTCACGCCCGACGGCCGCAACATCATCTACGAGGCCAGTTGGGAGGGCGGTCCGTCGCATATTTATCTCGCAATCCCAGGCAATCCGAACTCGCGCGATCTGGGTATTCCACCCTCGAGCAGTCTGCTGGCAATCTCGGCCAAAGAAGAGCTGGCCTACACCGATGCGTCCGGAAACCTTATGCGCGGCTCGATATCCGGAGGCCAGATGCGGCCCTTGCTCGACAACGTCGCGGCGGCCGATTGGTCGCCCGATGGCGAGGCGCTCGCGGTATTGCGGCGGGTGAACGGCAAGGCTCGTATCGAATATCCAATTGGCGCCGTGATCGCCGACGATGTGCGCTTCCCCCTGGACACGATCCGCATTTCGCCGGACGGAACGCGAGTCGCCTACGTTTCGTTCTTCCGTGGGAGGGCGGTAGGACTGCATATTGTCGATCGAAACAAGAAGCAACAATATCTGGGTGAAATCTCTGGTCAGACTTCTTCAAATATTCCCTATGCACTTTGTTGGAGTCCTAGCGGCGACGAGATCTGGTTTCGTTCCTTCGATTCCAACGACACGCAGACAATTTACGCCGTCGACTTGAAAGGCCATCGCCGCGTACTCACGAACCTTCCGGCGAATGTGGAGCTCTACGATATTTCGCGCCAAGGGGCCGCACTGCTCAGCGCGGGCTCCGTGCGCTGGGGCATTCTGGGAACGGCTCCCGGCGATTCTCAAGAACGCGATCTCTCCTGCCTGGACGGCGGCGTGCTGATGGGAATTTCAAGCGATGGCGGGCTGATTGCCGCTACCGTCACGGGTGAAGGCGCCGGGCGCAAAGGCAGTGTTTACACGCGCAAGACCGATGGATCTCCACCGTTGCGCTTGGGCGATGGCGCAGCGTACGCTATCTCGCCGGATGGCAAATGGGTTTCCGGCTACGTCGTCGATGATAACGGCTTGCGCCGCTTTGTGCTGTTTCCGACTGGAGCCGGCGAGGAAATCACAGTGGATGTTCCCGGGCTTAAACCCGCAGCGGTTTTCGGTTGGCTGGGCGCTCAGCGCTATCTCGTCACTGGCCGCATACCCGATAAGAAATACCAATGCTTCGCCTGGGACGCGAAGCAGGGCACTGTAAAGGCGGTGTGCCCCGAAGGGACACCGGATCGCATCGAGATCACTCCGTCTCCGGATGGGACCAGGGTTTTGAACGCCGGAATCGATGGCAACGGCTGGTTCGCCTACCCCGTGGACGGCGGTGCCCCGCAGGAAGTGAAAGGAATTAGCCAGGATGAAATGCCGATCGGTTGGCGCGCGGACAATCAATCGCTCTACGTGCGACCGCGCCGCGCCGGGGACATGTCGACGCCGGTCTGGATCGTGGAAATCGCAACCGGCAAGCGAACATTATGGAAAGAGATTCGGCCGTCGCAGCCGATCGACTTCCGCAATGATTTGCATCTCCATATCACGCCGGATGGCCGTGCCTACGCCTACAATTTCAGCCTCCAGGTGTCCGATCTGTACCTGGCGCAGGGCCTGCGCTAACTTGCCGCGCCCACGGCGGCATCCGGCGGGCGTATATTATCAAGCATGACTAAAGAAGAGATCCTGCTGGCTCATCGAGACTACCTTTATCCTTCCGTTTTTCATTACTACAAAGACCCGCTGGTGATTGCGCGCGGCAAAGACCAATACGTCTGGGATGCGGACGGGAACCAGTATCTTGATTTCTTCGGCGGCATTGTCACCATCGGCGTCGGCCATTGCAATGACGAGGTGAATCGCAAAGTCCATGCGCAAATGGATCGCTTACAGCACGTCTCCACCGTGTTTGCCACTGAGCCGCAGGCGGCGCTCGCTAAGAAGCTGGCGCAAATCACACCGGGCCAAAAGCTGACGAAATCGTTCTTCACCAATAGCGGCACCGAAGCCAACGAGACCGCGATCCTGACCGCGCGCTGCTATACCGGATCGACGGAAATCGTAGCGTTGCGCTACGCCTACCACGGTCGCTCGGCGCTGGCCATGAGTCTTACGGCGCAGTCGAGCTGGCGGCTTGGACCAGTGACGCAGTCCGGAATCGTGCACGCCGTGAATGCGTATTGCTATCGCTGCCCGTATGGCCTTTCGTATCCCTCATGCGGCGTCAAATGCGCTCAGGATGTCGAGGAAGTGATCCGCACCACCACTTCCGGACGAATCGCCGGGTTTATAGCGGAGCCAATCCAAGGGGTCGCCGGGTTCGTCACTCCGCCCAAGGAATATTTTCCAATCGTGGCCGACATCGTCAAGAAATACGGCGGCCTCTTCATCAGCGATGAAGTTCAGACCGGATGGGGAAGAACTGGCGGCAAGTGGTTCGGAATTGAGCAGTGGGGCGTGCAGCCGGACATCATCACGAGCGCCAAGAGCCTCGGCAACGGGGCGCCGATCGGCCTCACCATCGCCCGGCCTGAAGTCGCCGACTCGGTGAAAGGCGCCACCATCTCGACTTTTGGCGGTAATCCGGTGACCACCACAGCCGCGAAAGCGGTGATCGATTTCATCGAAGATCACAAGCTCTCGATTAATGCCGCGGAAGTTGGCGCCTATCTGCGCAATAAACTGAACGAGATGAAAGAGAAACATCGAATCATCGGCGACGTGCGCGGGATGGGATTGTTGCAAGCCGTCGAACTGGTGGAAGACCGCGAAACCAAGAAGCCGGCCACCGCTCTCATGCCGGCCCTCATGGAGGCGACCCGCGAGAACAAGCTTCTGGTAGGCAAGGGCGGTTTCTTTGGCAACGTGCTGCGCATTTCGCCGCCTTTGAATATCAGCAAGACCGACGTCGACGAGTTCGCGCGGCTGCTGGACGCTAGTTTCGTGAAAGCGCAGTCCGCGCTGGCGGTAGCTTAGGGGCTTAAGAAAATGGACGAGCGAGCATTTTACAAAGAATCGCAGACCACCAAACCCGCGACGTTAAACTGTCCATTCTGCCGCAGTGCGGAAGCTTATGACTTGCGCTGGCTGGTGCGCACCAAGGTGGACCGCCTGCCTGGCAATGCCGATGAGCGCGACCGAGCCAAGTTCAAGAAGGCGGCCAGCTATATGGTCTTGCTGGACGACAAAGTAATGTGCAAGAACATGCGCTGCCGCAAACGTTTCGACATCTCGGGCGTCAAGACCACCGCGTTCATTTAGACTCCCGCGATGCTATCTGCCGAACGTAATGTTGGAGTCGGCGGTGAACTTGCGGTAGTTGTCGTAGTCCACATCATTCTTCACCAGCAAGCTCCCCTCGCGGGAACGAAGCTCGAACTGGAGCGGCAGCAGGTAGTCGGCGTCGCCGATCCGGTTGTATTCATAATCCAGCGCAAGACTGACATCCTGAATCGGGAAAGACGGCGGAATCTCGTCCGGATGAAGCGTGATGCGGTGCACCATGTGCCGCAGAGCATCGATGAAAATCAGTCCGTGGTAGCCGGTCACAAGATTCAGTTTTTTTTCAGGCACCTTAATGTGATAGTTGGATTTGGAAACCGTTACGCGATAAGAGTACACGTGCATCTTTCGTCCCCGCAGCGTGAACCAGTTCTGCCAGGCAAATTCGGTTTCTGTTTCCGGAGAAAAGATCGATTTCAAGACCGAGCCAAATTCACCCGAGGATGAAGCGCCCGTCAGTTGCTCATGCGGTATGCTGGCCGGCCTGCCATTCAGTTCGATGACCTTGTAGTCTTCCAGGTGCTCAAAGTAAGTGAGCCTCTCAACGATGATGTCGATTGGCCGCCAGCCATTCTTGCCGTTGAAGTCCTCAAAACGCCGCGTCGTCTGGGTGCAGATGAAATTTGGAAGATTCTGCTCGTGATTCAGTGCGTGCCCGGTCGCATCCGCCAACACTTTCTTTTGCTCTATCGGGTCCGGCGGCTCTGGCGATTGCGCGCGTGCCGTTGATATTCCCAGCATTGCTGAGATCACCCCCATGGCCGCTAAGCTACACTGACGCCAGATGGGAGCGGAGATTCGCGCGCTCGGCAAGCAAGATGCGGAGGCCTTCTGGCATCTTCGAATGGAAGCGCTGGAGAGTGAACCGTTGGCCTTCGGAGCGTCGGCCGAAGAACATCGCGCGACTACTTTCGAAATGGTCGCCGCACGGCTCAATCCGCCGGACACGAATAGTTTTGTGCTTGGCGCGTTTGCCGCAGGACAACTGATCGGCACCGTCGGTTTTGCTCGCCAGCAGAATCGGAAAGACAGCCATAAAGGCCGGATCTGGGGCGTGTACATCAAAGAGAACCATCGGGGCAAAGGCATTGCACGTCAACTACTCGAAGCGGTGTTGCAACGAGCGAGATCGCAGCCCGGTTTGGAGCAGGTAATGCTCACCGTGGGCCATAACCAAGCCGCTGCAAAGAGACTCTATTCGGCCGTAGGCTTTCAAGTCTTTGGACACGAGCGCCATGCGTTGAAGGTTGGCGACGTTTACGTCGACGAGGACTACATGGCGATTCATTTTCGACCCGAAACACTTAACCCGAATAAGCCCGCTCAATAATCGCCCGAAAACCGGTGTTCACGGGTAGCGTACCAAAAGCACGCCCCCCCTCATTGGCCAGTCGCGTGGCGCAAAACGCGTCGGATACTTCAGGAATACTGTGCCGGATCAGAAGCGAGGCTTGCAAGGCGAGTGCGAGATGCTCGGCCAGTCTGCGCGCCTCGATCTCGGTCGCGGCCGCCGGCAGCTCTTTCTCCAGCCGATCGGCGAAGGCATCGAAACGGCGATCAGCGCCGCGCGCCAGCCGAATCTCGTCGCCCACGCTGGCCGCCGCGTCCGGCTCTTTCCTGATCGCGCGCAGGATATCGAGGCAGATAACGTTCCCGGAGCCTTCCCAAATCGAATTCAGCGGGGCTTCGCGATACAGCCGCGGAAGAATGGACTCCTCGACGAAGCCGTTCCCACCCAAGCATTCCATCGCTTCATTTACATGCGCCGGGCCGCGCTTCGATATCCAGTATTTGGCCACGGCGGTTCCAAGGCGCGCGAAACCATGCTCGGCGGCATCGCGCTCACGAGCATCGAAGGCCCTGGCAAGACGCATCATCAAGACCGTCGCCGCCTCGGATTCCAGACATAGGTCCGCCAGAACGTTCTGCATCAGCGGCTGTGCGATCAATAAGCGGCCGAAGGCCTTGCGATGACGCGCATGATGAATCGCCTGAACCACCGCCTGCCGCATCAAGGAAGCCGACCCTATCACGCAATCCAGCCGGGTGTGCTGGACCATCTCGATGATGGTGGCCACGCCGCGGCCCTCCTCGCCGATGCGGCGCGCCCAAGCCCGGTCGAATTCTACTTCCGAGGACGCGTTTGAACGATTACCCAGTTTGTCCTTAAGCCGTTGGACGTGAAAGCGATTGCGCTCGCCATCAGGAGTCCAACGAGGAAGCAGAAAGCACGTCAACCCCTTGAGCGCCTGAGCCAGAACCAGGAAGGCGTCGCACATGGGCGCCGAGCAAAACCATTTGTGGCCGGTGATCAGATACTCGGAGCGGGACTGCCCGCCCTCGATGTTTTCGGCCAAAGTAATATTGGCGCGCACATCCGAGCCGCCCTGCTTCTCAGTCATCGCCATGCCGATGAGTACGCCCGATTTCTCATTCGCCGGGCGGAAACGCGGGTCATACCGCGCGGAAAGGATATGCCGCTCCCACTCGCGCGGCAGGTCCTGCTGCTTTCGAAGCGCGGGAACAGACGAGTAGGTCATCGAGACTGGACAGGTATGTCCGGCTTCGTTTTCAGAAGCCAGCAACATGAGAGCAGCTCGGGCCACGTGTGCGCCACGCTGTGGTTCGGACCAGGGTAGACTCGCCAGGCCGTGTTCGATCGACAGGCGCATCAGATCGTGCCAGGCCGGGTGGAATTCCACTTCATCCAGCCGGTGACCGAATCGATCGTGAGTGTGCAGAACCGGAGGATTCTCGTTAGCCTGAAATCCCCAACGAATCGCCTGCTCGGTCCCCACCAGACGCCCGAATTCCTCGACCTGCGGCTTGGACCAGCCGGCTCCCTCGCGTTCGAGAGCGGCGCCCAGAATGCGGTCGACCGTGAACAGATTGTAGTCCACCAGCGCCGGAGGCTGGTTCAAAACCTCGTGGGTGGCTTTCGTTGACTCGAGCGCCAGTTTCAAGGGTGTGTCTCCATAGATTCTATCAAGCGGGCGATTCTATCAAGCGGTATACCTAGATTCGGCAGTTTTATTGCCTTCCATGAAACATTCCTGCCCGAAATCTGTCAAAGGAGAGCACCCGTTGCGGAAGCCATTAGCATGCAATTTTTGCTTCGACCTGAAAATCTTGCCGAATCAATACTTAGGAAGAATACCAGTCCTTACTCGCACATTCAGTTAGCGCAATACCACTTTAAGTTAACGTCCCGTTAGACTTAGCGCCTTCTCTGTCGGTACCTCTCCCACTCGGGTAATGGTGGCACCAAAACTGCCCTTCTCGCGACCGGAGTTGAAAAATAAAAATGACCTGCGAAGAATACGGCAGCGCTTATAAGAGGGGCTACAACCTGACGGTCCGTTTCCTTGTTTCGCGAGGACTCACCTACGACGCCGCGCAGGAGACTGCACAAGCTGCTTGGGTGAAGGGCTGGGAACGGCTTGGTCAATTGCGCGATTCCAACATGGTTCTGACTTGGATGAATAGCATCGCGCTCAATATCCATCGTAGTTGCATGCGTCGCGAACCTTTCTTGCAGACGCTCCCTGAACTTGCCACGCCACCCAAAGTTAACTTGGCGGCGATTGATGTCCGCCGCATTTTGAAAACCTGCAAGAAGAACGACCGCATGGTTCTGCAGCGCCATTATCTGGAAGGCTACAAGGTCCAGGAAATCGCGCGCGCCCATGGTTGGACCGAAACAGCAGTTCGAATTCGTTTGCTGCGCGCCCGTCGAGCCGTCGGCAAACGCTTCGCCGCTTGAGCTAGCATTGGCCTTGCTAGGCTCTCGGGGGCGGTCGTACGGAGGTAGGCCGCCCCTATCCTGAATTGTAATCTTCTTAACACCCAAACCTGCCAGATAATATTTTTTGCAATTCTGCTGCAATTTGATTTAGCATAGAGGGTCGTACAGGACTAACTGGATGGCCCAGATTTTCCACCGCAGTGTAAATTCAATTGCCACACTCAGCATAGTAGGCGCCGGTCTCGGAGCGGGGTTGCTCCTCGCATTTGCCTATTCGATGGACCGGGGGCACTACATCACCGACGTTAAAGTCGTCAAAGAGCAGCCGGTCCCCTTCAGCCATAAGCACCACGTGAGCGACGACGGCATCGATTGCCGCTATTGCCACACGTCGGTGGAAACGTCCTCTTTCGCGGGTATCCCGGCCACCGAAATCTGCATGAGTTGTCATTCGCAGATTTGGGCTAATGCTGAAATCTTGGAGCCGGTCCGCGCCAGCTTCCGCACCGGCGAATCGCTGGAATGGACGCGTATCCACGATCTTCCCGACTTTGTCTATTTCAATCACAGCATTCACATCAACAAGGGCATCGGCTGCAACACCTGCCACGGCCGCGTGGACCAGATGCCGCTGATGTATAAAGAAAACACACTTTACATGAACTGGTGCATCGAGTGTCACCGCAACCCCGAGAACCATGTTCGTCCGCGCGATCAGGTTTTCAACATGGCCTATGAACCTCCGGCCAACCAACAAGAGCTGGGTCGAAAGCTCGTCCAGGAGTATCACATTCAAAGCTTGACGGATTGCTACACTTGCCACCGATGAACGACAAACCCGCTCTCGATCTAGACAAGATTCGGGCTCGGCTGGAATCAGCCCAGGGGCCTGAGTATTGGAAGAGCCTGGAGGAGCTGGCCGAAACCGACGAGTTCAAGGCCTTCCTGGAGGACGAATTTGCGGTCCGAACTCCTGGCTTTCTGGAACCAGCCAACCGCCGTAATTTCCTGAAGCTGATGGGCGCGTCCATGGCCTTGGCCGGCGTCACGGCTTGTACAAAGCAGCCCAAGGAAACCATCGTTCCCTACGTCCGCCAACCGGAGGACTTTATCCCTGGCCTGCCGCTCTATTACGCCACCGCGATGCAGATGGGCGGCGTTGGCACCGGATTGCTGGCCACCAGCTATTTGGGGCGTCCCACGAAGGTGGACGGCAATCCCGATCATCCCGGCAGCCGGGGGGCGTCGGACTATTTCCAGCAGGCTTCGATTCTGACGCTCTACGATCCGGACCGGGCGCGAGCCGTTACGCATAACAACCAGATCAGCAGTTGGGTCGCGTTTCAGGCCGCCCTCAACTCGGCGCACGATAGCGCCGTGGCCAAGAAAGGTGACGGTTTCAGAATCTTGACCGAAACCGTGACGTCGCCGACTCTGACCGACCAGATCAATGGACTTCTGAAGCAGCTTCCAAGCGCCAAGTGGCATCAATACGAAGCCTGCGGCCGGCATAACGCTTTTCGCGGCGCGGTGCTGTCTTTTGGACGCCCCATTAACACCATTTACCATTTCGATCAGGCCGACGTTATCGTTTCACTCGACGCGGATTTCCTGGCCTGCGGGCCCGGGAATCTGGGTTATGCACGCGACTTCGCCGACCGGCGCCGTGTGCTCACCAACGTCACCCATAGCCCACAGCCCAAGGAAGATTTGCAAGAAGGCTATCAGGAAGGGTCCATCCCCTCGCGTCCAAATCAATCGGCCGGTTATGCCAACGAGAATCGCGGGCCGGTGGTATTGCCGCCGCAGGTGCAAGCGCAAGGAAAACCGCCCGGCCAAACCACGATGAACCGGCTGTATGTGGTCGAGCCGGCGCCCTCGCCGACCGGCGGAATGGCCGATCATCGCTATCCGGTTCGGGGCGGAGAAGTGGATGCTTGGGCTAGCGAGTTAGCCGCGGCGCTGGGTGTCAGTGGCGCGCAGGCTGGCGGAAAATACATGGAAGTAGCGGCTATCGCGCGCGATTTGCAGGCGCACAAAGGCTCTTCGATTGTGATAGCCGGTGAGAATCAACCTCCGCACGTCCACGCACTGGCGCATGCCATGAACCAGGCGCTCGGCAATGCCGGCAAGACGGTGACCTACACGGAACCAATTGACGGCAACGCCATCGACCAGCAAACATCTTTGCAGGAGCTGGTGGCCGACATGGATGCCGGCAAGGTCAGCTCCCTTCTGATACTGGGTGGCAATCCTGTTTACAACACCCCTATGGATTTGAATTTCGCCGGGGCGCTGAAAAAAGTCCCGTGGCGCGCTTATCTTGGTCTCTTCTACGATGAAACTGCCGTGCAGTGCGTCTGGCACGTGCCGGAAGCCCATTATCTGGAATCATGGGGCGACGTGCGCGGCTTCGATGGAACCGTGAGTTTCCAGCAGCCGCTGATCTCTCCTCTCTATGGCGGCAAGAGCGCGTATGAAGTCATAGCTACCTTGGCCGGCCAGCCCGATAAGAGTTCTCACGACGTCGTTCAGGATTACTGGCAGACGCAGAACAAAGGCTCGGATTTCGATATCTTCTGGCAGAAAGCCCTGCATGACGGTGTGGTTCCCAATACCGCGCGCGCGGCGGCCAACGTGACCGCCAAGGCGCCTCCGGCCGCTCCGGCCCAACCGGCGCAAGGAATGGAGATCTTGTTCCGGCCCGATCCAACCATTTGGGACGGATCGTTCGCCAACAACGGCTGGCTGCAGGAGTTGCCCAAGCCCCAGAACAAGATGACCTGGGACAACGCCGTCTGGATGAGTCCGACCACGGCGACGCAGCATAACGTCGTCACCGAGGACATGGTGGAGTTGAAGTATCAAGGACGCACGATTACCGGTCCAGTGTGGATCATGCCCGGGCAGGCCAATGACAGCGTGATCGTTCATCTCGGCTACGGCCGGACGCTGGCAGGACAGGTCGGTAACGAGGTCGGATTCAACGCGTATTTGCTTCGTACCTCGGGTGAGCCCGATGGCGGTTATGGCGTCGAGTTGAGGAAAGTCGGCGGCCATCACACCTTCGCCACCACCCAGCACACCCAAACGATGGAAGTGGACGAGCCGGTTCGCGTCACCACGCTGGACGAATACAAAAAGAATCCGCAGTTCGCCGACGCGAAGGAAGGCCAACAGCCCCTGCCTCAGTATCTGACCTTGTATCCGGATTATCGATACCAGGGCTACAAATGGGGCATGACCATCGACTTGAACACCTGCGTGGGTTGTAGCTCTTGTGTCTCGGCCTGCCAGTCAGAAAACAATATAGCGGTGGTGGGCAAGATCGAAGTGGCGCGCGGGCGTAACATGCATTGGATTCGAGTGGACCGCTACTTCAAAGGCAATTGGGACAATCCTGAGCTGTATTATCAACCGGTGCCCTGCATGCAATGCGAGAACGCGCCTTGCGAGCTGGTCTGCCCGGTGGCAGCCACCGTCCATAGCGGTGATGGCCTCAATCAGATGGTTTACAACCGCTGCGTCGGCACTCGTTATTGCTCTAACAACTGCCCCTACAAAGTCCGGCGCTTCAATTTCCTGCTCTATTCCGACTGGAACACGCAGAGCCTTTATCCTCTGCGCAACCCCAACGTGACGGTGCGCAGCCGCGGCGTCATGGAGAAGTGCACATACTGCGTTCAGCGCATCAATGCGGCGAAGATTCAATCCGAGAAGGAAAACCGCCGCATCGCGGACGGCGAGATTGTCCCGGCTTGCGTGCAGGCCTGTCCCACCAAAGCGATAGCGTTCGGCGACATCAACGATCCGAAAAGCCAGGTGGCGCAACTCAAGGCGCAAGCGCGGAATTATAGTTTGCTGGAAGATTTGAATGTCCGGCCGCGGACCACTTACCTTGGCCGGCTGAAGAATCCGAATCCGGAGATCGAGAAAGGTTAAAGCTTGAAGACGGAAGAATTAGATCGAAGAGCGATTGACCCCGGGCCGGATAAAATCATCGCTCCAGGGTTTGATTACGCGACGGTCACCGACAAGATCGCCAACACCGTCCTGATGCCCGTTGAGCGGACGCCGCCTCAGTGGTGGATCAGCCTGTTAATCGCTTTCACCTTGATGCAAGGCCTCCTGGTGGCCTCAGCCTGGCTGCTGTACAAGGGCGTCGGCGTGTGGGGCATTGTAATTCCGGTGGCCTGGGGCTATGCCATCGTCAATTTCGTATGGTGGATCGGTATCGGCCACGCCGGAACGCTGATTTCGGCCATTTTGCTGCTTCTTAAGCAGGACTGGCGAACCTCAATTAATCGATTTTCAGAAGCCATGACTCTATTCGCGGTCGCCCAGGCCGGCATGTTCCCCATTCTGCACATGGGCCGCCCCTGGCTGGGGTATTGGCTGATTCCCTACCCCAGTTCGATGTGGATCTGGCCGCAGCCGCGCAGCCCGCTAGTTTGGGACGTGTTCGCGGTGACCACCTACCTTACCGTCTCGCTCATGTTCTGGTTCGTCGGCTTGGTGCCCGATCTGGCCACGATGCGCGACCGAGCCAAACAGCAATGGCAGAAGGTCATATTCGGCATGCTCAGCATGGGCTGGCGCGGCTCGGCGAAACATTGGTCGCGTTACCAGATGGCCTATCTGCTGTTAGGCGGCTTAGCGACGCCCCTGGTGGTTTCAGTTCACACCGTGGTTAGCTTCGACTTCGCTATCAGCCTGCTTCCCGGATGGCACACCACCATCTTCCCACCCTACTTCGTCGCCGGCGCCATCTACTCCGGTTTCGCAATGGTGATTACTCTCGCGATTCCGACGCGCAAGTGGTTCCACCTGGAAGATCTGATCACCACGCGCCACCTGGATGCCATGGCCAAACTGATGCTCGGCACCGGGCTGATCGTAGCGTATGGATACATGATGGAAGCCTTTATGTCGTGGTACAGCGGCAATCCGCATGAGCTGTTCATGTATCACAACCGCGCCACTGGCCCTTACTGGCCTTTCTTCTGGGCTCTGATTCTGTGCAACATCCTGATCCCGCAGTCACTGTGGTCACGGCGCGTGCGGCAAAGCATCCCGCGCCTGTTCTTTGTGTCGATTGTGGTGAACATCGGCATGTGGCTGGAGCGGTTCATCATCGTCATCACCAGCCTGCATCGCGACTTCTTGCCCTCTTCCTGGGGCATGTATTATCCGACCCAATGGGACTGGGCGGTGTTGCTTGGCACTATCGGCTTCTTCCTCACGCTGATGATTCTGTTTGTACGGACGCTGCCGGCGATCTCGATCTTCGAAGTGCGTGAGGTGCTGCACCATCTGGCGCCGCACATATTGGAGGATTCGCCCAAACCGGCACACGGGGACTGATATGAACGAAACGTTTTGGGATCGGCACGGTATCCACGGCCTCATGGCCCA